>Ga0255336_100802_pt1 | contig 34842 bp, 40 predicted proteins | sample MeOH1_35cm_T3_17_FD_189102 | JGI IMG/M metagenome (GOLD analysis project Ga0255336, IMG submission 189102) | Sandy soil microbial communities from University of British Columbia, Vancouver, Canada - MeOH1_35cm_T3_179 | ecosystem: Engineered > Artificial ecosystem > Sand microcosm > Unclassified ...
ATGTGATGCAGTATTTCTTACGGAGTTACGTCGTCCGCTACGAACCGTACTACTCATCCATTCCCGCGGGCCGCCTGGACCCCAACGCGCTCATGCATTCGGCCAACAGCAAGGCGGCCAGTCTGCTGATTCTGCTCATGGTCGCTTCTGGCGCCACGGCGACGCCGACGGTCGAAGCGCGATATGTGACCAGTGGGCTGACGGAAGCGTGCCGCATCTCGTTGTTCGACACCATCGAGAAGGATGTCCTGCAGTCGCGTGAAGTCCTCATCCTGCACTCGGCCCTGTTGTTTACCTGCTTGGCGGCCTGGTCCGGCGACAAGTGGCACATGGACGTAAGTTTTCCAGCCTCGACATCTCTCCACCGCCGCACATACTCACCTCTCGTCACAGATGGCCATGGGACAACGGGGAATGTATTTGGCGGTAAGTGTTTCCCCCTGTTTGTCTGGATCTCGCCGGCGAGGCTGACCAGACGCAGATGCTCGCCCATGCCGGCATGCTGGAAGCCTCGGATTTGAGCATCGACATGGCCCGAATTCAGCAAGAGCCGGAGAAAGCGTGGGAGGAATGGAAGGAGCATGAAGGAAAACATCGGTTCGTGGGCCCTCCGCCGGCGACACGGACGTCCGTGGGTGTGCTGACTGACTCGGGGACAGACTCGCACATTCCTGGGTCATCATGGACCAAGAGATGAGCCTGTTCTCCGACACGACGCCTTTGTTGTCGGTCGTCAACCTGCACGGTCCCATGCCGGATTCGGACGATCTCTGGCACGCGGCCTCGGCGGCAGAATGGCTGGAATGGTTGGAGAAGACGCATGGGTCCACTTACCAGCCTCCGACGTCGGTCCGAGACTTCTTTACGGGCTTCGTCGACGGCGACCTGGCCGGCAAGGAGCTGTCGCCGACGCAATTGCGATTGCTGTTGCACCCCTTGCAGGCACAAGTCTGTCAGTTGCGTCAGTTCATCGCCTGCCTTCCGGACGGAGGCAACCACAAGTCGCGAGCGGTGTCCAAGGCGGCGACGAAAGCTCGGCTGGAGGAGATTTCCTCGCTGCTCCAGCAGTGGTATGCCATCAGCAAGCAGAGCTTCTCGGGCCACCGCGGCACCTGCTGGACCACCTGTGCGAACCTCATCATGTATCACCTGATCTCGTTGAACGCGATCACGAGTTTCAAATGCATCGAGCAATTCGCCCGACGCGAGGTCAGCCTGGGTCCCTTCCGACACGCGTCGTGGCTCCAGATGCGATGCATTGATCAACCGGAAGAGACCTACTTCCATTGTGGACAGATCCTCCGCCTCATTCGGTCCATGCCACGGCCCGTCCGTCCGCCGTGGTGGGCGGGGGCCGTCTATCGCGTGGCGCTGACGGGTTGGGCCAACAGCATGGCCAACGGCGGCAACCGCTACTCTCCCACGGCCTCGCGGCCGGAGCCCGAGATGCCTTTTGCGATCGATGACCTCACGCCGGAAAATGAAGCCATCAGCCGGTACATGAAATACCAAGAGGGCACGCCCATGTTGACCCGATCTGACGGCTCGCATGTTCCGATCGAGGTCCCGTCGAATGTCCTCCAACATTGTATCGATGTCCTGGACGACGACTCATCCATGCGTCTTTCAGAGGGCGTCAAGCGCAAGCTCCGCATATTCATGGCGAGCTGGAAAGACCATTGAGGCGTGGCGCCGTGGCCGTGCCCGGATGTGGTCCACTCCACACTTCTTGTCGACCATGGTTGGGGAAGAAAGGCCTTCTCCGTGGCCATGTCCTCCCAGGGCGTGACGCATTCGCCTCGTACATATGAACGACCTAATGTTTTGTGATGATGGTGATGATCATAATAATCATAACGACGATGATGGCATTGCGCGTGGATTTGGCATAAATGTGCATAGAGCGGTGGGATTTCTGTGATTAATACTCACCAGTGGTCATGAGGCGACACAATGTCCACCAGCGACCGAGGATAATATGAACAACAGCTTCGACGACTGGAGAGAGAGATCGGCTTGAAGATGTTTCTGTCTGCTTGCCTGCCTGTCTGGTTTGCATCGATGTCGACGATTCCTGATTCCTGGCTCTAGTAATCTGGACAGGCTGTGGCGTCGGGGAACGGTCGCTAGTTGAACCAGAGGTATTCCACCACTTGTCATCTTCACCTAGCACTGTTTTTTCCTTTTATCGGTCTCTGCCGGCCTTCGATCCCACCTGGACTGCTCGACGGCGGTCATCTGCAGGATCATAGCCTGCGACTTTGTGCGGTCGACCGCCGTGGGCATCCTGTTGAATGACCGAGTTCAGCCGTTCGGCGGGCTTCAAGGAGAAGAAGTACCCGGACCAGGGATGACTGTGGCACCGGTGGCCACAAAACAGGGAATCCAAAAATCATACTACGGAGGCTGAGATGCCTCACGCCGAGAAGCAGTTCAATGTCACAAGAGCAGCTAAGGATATCCTCCGACCGTGGTGGTCGGAATGTCGGACACATATGCCCGTTGATACGGCCGCTTCTGGAAAGGAAGATCTGTGTCGACCATGCACACACTTGATCAGCAGTGTCATTTCCAATGCTACGACGGACCAGTTCATTGCGCTATTGCACCGACGTCCGGGGCCGACCGCTTATGCTTTAGCTGGAGCTGTAACGGAACATCAAAAGAAGGCCGTTTTTTTGCGGCGTGTGCAGCTATGAAATCAGGGGTTCAACCATGCGTGGAGACACCGACATTCTATCGTCTTCAGCTTCTGTCAGAGCGATATAGCTGTGACCTTGTCCACGTCTGTCTCTCGGTTCGTTTGTCCTTTGTTGGTTGTCCTTTGTTTGTCCTTTGTTTGTCCTTCGTCGCTTGTCATTCATTTTTCAATGAAGTGGTCAATGGGGCCAGCGGAATGACTTAGCAGTCATGCCAAGACATATCACGTGATCACGGCTCTATATTTGATCGGACCCCGTCTTTTTAGCGTTCGGACATCAACAGCCTAGATCAGGCATAGCGCAAGGAACAATACAATAGCGCAGGACACCCATGCTAGCTGGCGGTAGTGGTAATTTATGAAGATCAATCTGAGACATGTTATCAATAATAGTACCGCCGGCAAGAAGCCGTCTACTCCAATTCGGCGCTCGTCGTGGACAGCAAAGCGAGAACAACAGCGACAGTCTGGCCCTCTCCCACCAATCGAGGGTTTTGCGCTGCCACTCCAGCCCAACCCCTCTCATGGCCTGCGGGAGTGAAGCTAGTCAATGACAGGCAGGTGCGGCCAAGCATGAATGATGCCGGTCCGGCCTCCACCTTGGCGCCTGAACTGAAGGCTTCTTCAACGAGACCGCTCTCATTTCGACATGTGAGAACAAGGCGTGCTGCTGCCCTTCGACTTGGATCAGGTTGACCTGGCATTCCGACCCCAGTTAGGCCCCTCCATGCGACATGCCAATACAAAGAAAACCTGCTCAACAGGTTCGGCCAGCAAAATCTCGCCAAGACTGCTGCTTCCGGCGGCCAACAATCCCAGCCAGGCCGTTTGGATCCACACTTCCGGATCCCAGGGTCTGCCAACATTGCCCGTTGCCAAAAGCCCAATCGTGGGCGCAGCAAAAAGCTTTGCAGTGGAAAGGTATTCATTCCAGACTCAGGCTCGAGGCGGAGGTGGCAGCAGCAAAATAAACATCCCCTGTAGAGCCAGAGCATCCACGTGTCGCGGGCAGCCCATCTGTCCGCCGTTCTCGGCCCCCGCATGGTCCTGATACAGCACCATCCGGCGACCCAGCGACGCAATAGTGAGGCCAGCACTGGCCCAACCAAACTCTGCACACCGCCTTCTCGCCCGTGAGGTCGTCGTAGGCCTTTCCACAAAGCCGCTGTCTCTGGGTCAACGGTGAGAGCCAAAAGGAGCGTTGCTGGCGCCGAGCGTAAACTCCGGTCTAGTGTCGGACCGCCCACACAGCTGCACCCCTTTTATTCCTGACAATACTTTGTTCGCTGAATCCCACAACTCTTGTGCCTTGAATCATCCGTCATCCGAGCCGGTGAGCCTGTTCTAAACCTTGCAGGTCAGTTGATGTTGGTATAGCATTGTTTTGTTCGTCTCACATCTGATGTGACTCTAGCCCATTACAACCATCACGTATACATCTCCAACATCCACACCATCCACACCATGACGACCGCATCTTCGATCCGCCTCGACGGCAAGGTCGCCTTGATCACCGGTGCCGGCCGTGGCCTCGGTGCTGGCCTCGCAAAGACGCTGGCGGAGCGAGGTGCCAGCGTGGTCATCAACTATGCCAGCAGTGCCAAGCCGGCCCTGGCCACGGTGGCCGAGATCGAGAAGCTGGGTGGGAAGGCTGTGGCCATCCAGGCCAACGTCTCCAAGGTACCCGAGATCACCAAGCTCTTCGAGGGCGCCATCCAGGCATTTGGTAAGCTGGACATTGTGATCAACAATGCCGGCATGGAGGCCTTCTCCAAGCCAGAAGACGTCACCGAGGAACTATTCGACCAAGTCTTTGGCCTCAACACGCGAGCCCAGTTCTTCGTGGGCCAGCACGCTCTGAAGTACCTCAGCGGTAAGGTCGACTGTATTGCCTGGCCATCCGACGTTTGTGCTAATGGGACCCCCAGAGGGCGGCCGTCTCATCTTCATGTCGTCCATCGCCGCGGGCTTGGGCGTCCCCAACCACGCGCTGTACGCCGGCTCCAAGTCAGCCGTGGAAGGGTTTGCCCGCTCGTTCGCGGCCGACGGCGGTCCCAAGCGTATTACGGCCAATGCCATTGCCCCCGGTGGCATCAAGACCGACATGTTTGCCAACAACGCGTGGCACTACTCTCCCGGAGCGACCAAGGACACGCCGCTCGAGCAGATCGAGGCCGGCATCGCCAAGCTCATTCCCCTGGGCCGGTGTGCGGTGCCTGACGACATTGCCAAAGTGGTCATGTTCCTGTGCCACCCGGACAGCGAGTGGATCAACGGTGAGATTTGAAAGCCCGATTGCGATGTGATGGACCCGGACTGACCCTCGCCACAGGCCAAATCATCCGACTTACCGGTGGCAGCAGCGTTGCATGAGCACATCATCCAGCATTCTTCAATTCACGACTTTAAGAGACTTTTTCTTGCTCCGAGCCCAAAAAGTTCTTGGTTGTGGGGTATGCCAGATCCGCGCTCAGGATGGAGCGTCTCGCGGCGGGGAGTTGGAGTGTGATATGGAATGGACATCCGGTAGACAATCCGGTGGATACATCCACTAGGACGAATTTATGAGGACGACAGTAGATTTCTCCCTCATCCTCGCCGTCTTTGCCTCGCGTCTTTGCCTCGCGTCTTTGCCTCCCCCCCGTCTTTCCCTTCCATCCTGGGACGTCCAAGAGTCATTCCGGGACCATCACCACGTTCTGTTTCGTTCGTTTGAACTAATAATGGCCACTAGTATCCACTCTTCCGTCATATAATACCACTACGTAGTATCAGCTTTGTTAACCGCGGACTTGTCTCCCTCTTTCTCCCTCCCTTTCCTGCTCCAGCATCCGCAAACCGGAGTATAATTTTGATATCATGTGGCAAGTCGGCGGTCGATCGCACCGATGTCCCGACGCCGATGCACCGCTCTCCGCGTTCTCGCTTGTTCTCTGGCCTATCACATCCGGCGACTGCGAGATCTGGCTAAGCGACTAACTACTTGGGTGCAGATCTCGAATACCTCAGCAGCAGGACCTCCGTAGCGTCGAATGCGAGAACTGAGTTGAGGACAGGAGTCGTCCGTGGACTGAAGTTTACTTCCTGCCTGCCTGGCTGCGGGCACTGAGAGGGTGGAGAGAGTGAATGAACCGGCGCTTGGCGAACACAGAGACGGGAATATGAGAGGTAAGAGAATCTCCATATTTGCACTCGGTATCGTGTCGTTTGCAGATCGGCTTTGTTTGACTTTGCTTTGGCATTACCTCGAGCTACCCAAGCGGCCCAGCTGACTGGATGCTCTTGCCGGAGAGTGCCTGTGTGACAGATCAACTCTGGCACTATTGTCCGTCGCGTTATTGTCTCAGAGCCTGAGAAATCTGTCATTGAGCCGGCCTCACCAAGGGGTTTCCGACCACTTGCGCATGTCGCCGGGCCCATAAATTAGAAAGCGACTAGAAGCGCGTACCTGCAGACTTGAACTGTCCGACCCGACTGGCGCCCAGCAGGCAGCCATCCAGCGACTACGAGATCTGGTATGGTATGGCATCTTCTGGCCCGAGCCTAAGGTAGGGGTTCTCGTCCGTCGGACCAGAAATATGACTGGCTCAGAATGGACGGGAGCACGCAAGCCGAATGTCCGGAGCGCATACCTCATAATGCTTGGAAATCTCCATCACGCTCAGCTTGATTCTCTTACACACTCCGACACAGATGGCCATCTATGAAAAGAGCCAACTTTCATACCACAGGCACATCCTCTTCAAGTGTGGGAGTACACACGCCCGTTGACTGATGCTTGATGTTGATTCGATGGTCTTGGTCTTCGCGCCCTTTGACATCCCACTCGGGCCTATCACTCCGACATGAAGCCCATGGCGATTGCCTTGGCTGTGACTATTCTCTCACTGATAACAGGGCCCAAAGATCTTCGTGCGCTGCTAACATCCATATCCACACCGTGAAGAGTGCTCGCCGCCACCTCGCGTTTCAGTGTCGTCAACAAACCATATCACCAGAGATGGAACCACTCATACTGCACGAGGACCCCATCTCAGCCAACTGCTACAAGATTCGCCTCGTCGCGGCCCTCTTGGCGCTCCCGATCCAGCGCCGCCGCTATTCTATCCTCAAAGGCGAGACGCGGACGCCGGAGTTTCTCGACAACGTGTCCACATTCGGGCGCATCCCGGTCTTGCAAATTGGCGAGTCGACGTTTTTGCCCGAAAGCAACGCGGCCTGCTTCTATCTGGCCGACCGTTGCCACTCGACACTCATCCCCTCGGACTCGCTGCAGCGTGCCGACATGTTGAGGTGGATGTTCTTCGAGCAGAACCAGCACGAGGTCAATATTGCCACCTTGCGGTTCTGGATCAGGTTTATTGGCAAGGAGAACCTCGAACCCAGTCGACGGGCGCAGCTTGAAGGCAAGAGGAAAGCCGGAGAGGCCGTGCTCGACTATATGGCGGAGCATTTAAAGACCACTCGCAGCGGTTGGTTTGTCGGAGAAGATATGACGCTTGCTGATGTCTGCTTGTACGCCTATACCCACGTTGCACGAGAAGCTGAGTTTGACTTGGCCAAGTGGCCAACAATCCAAGAGTGGTGCGCCAGGGTGGAGAAGGTAGAGGGTTACGTCAAGATGTGAGGTCCTGGACATCCAACCCCTTGGTCTCGTGGGAGATCTCTTCCAACGCTTGAGAAACCAAACCGGTGTTGGGGCAGGGCTGTTTCCTTGGGCAAGGCGACTTTTCTTTGTCGTCACCATCGCGCATTGTGGTGGCGCCATGTCTAACTCCCTCCAGCCTTGGTGTCACACTACCCAGCGCAGCCTTTCAAGCGTTCAACACCTCAGTGTTCACCTGGTACAATATTTTTGGAAAGTACAAAGAGGCTGGCATACGTCTTTCAAGTCCGCTACAACCCATACTTTGTTTTTCTTTCCTTTTCCACTGCCCACATGTTTGGTCTACACGTCCGACAACGCTCTCGCGGCCGTAAAGAAGGCGGTGAGACATCAAAGTCAGCAGCATGCAGTTACAGAGAAGAGGGCGCCAAACATCTTCCCACTCCAAAGCCGTGTCGTGCATGCTCAATTCAGAGAGCAGACCCTCTGGGATGGCCGTCCGCTTACAAACATCAGTGCGTAACAAGACCGCCGCGATCTGGAATTGGTACCGGAAACGCACTGCCCGGGTGAAGGCCGAGAATCTGGACTCCTCGGCTTGTGGAATAAAAGGAATGTTGTTTCATATCCCCAGTCCGCCTCCTACTCGCAGTCGCGACAGCCTTGTCATTGCCCTGAACGAGACAGTAGAATACTTCAAGCAGCAAGAAGGTCAAAGCCGCAGTCCTGCCCCCTGGGAGTTGGCTGATCCCAGCACCCTTCACGCTCTCCCCTTATCCATATCGAGGAGTGAAGAGATTTTCTCACCAGACTTTGATCAATATGGGCAGAGTCTCCATCGATCCACTCAGCCTCAATCCATGTTCGATTCTGACGCTGACATGGAGAGGGAGTCCAGCCTTGCACGTGATCAGCCACCACCACCCTCGAGACACGAGCTACATTTCCATCTCTCTCCCTGTTTGCCATGTGAAGAACTTGGAGTATCATGGCAACCGGGACAAGGATCACGCCGGCCAGCGCAAATCGACCCTAACCGACTCCCCCTAATCTTCCACACCACAGGGGGATATCGCCCAAAGTCTGCTGTACAGTCAGACAGAAAACATCTATCAACCGCAGGCGTCCGGCGAGCTTCCAAATCAAGAAAGCACTGTAAGTGCGAGCATGACGAACTACACTTCAATGCTGATTCTGCCACCATTCTCCAGACTCTGCACCCTGGGGTTGGAGGTTCTGGTCTGCCTCGGCACTTGCAATCAGGGCCATCAACGACTGGCAAGCAGGTGCAGGAAGCGACCCTTGCTGGTTCCACGGCACGAGCGAGAGACTATATACCAAATAGTAGCAGCAGCAGCAACCACAACAACACGAACACCAACACCAACAGCAGTAACACCAACAACACCAACAACAACACCAACACCAACAACAACACCAACACCAACAACAGCAGCAACTCCCCATACCAAGCTTACAAGCCGGGGCAAGCGGGGAGCCCAGAGGACATCTCTACGATAAATGACCGAGCCCTCCCCCTACCGCTGAAGAAGGCTCGACACTTTCACAATCGACATCTGAATGTCTCCACAGCTGAAGCTTTCGAAGGTATTAATAGAGCGGCTTGCCCTTCTCCGGACACAGTATCGGCAGCATTGATGACGGCCCATGACACAAGAGTGAAGAGCGATAACCTTCCATCGCACGGTGCTCCCCGGTCTTCTTCGCCCTCTATTTGCAACGGCTACAAGACTGCACCCCAGCTGGTACCACGAAGCCAGCCATCTCTGCCATACTTGCCGTACACGCCGTTGATCCTCAAGACGGCCACGTTAGGTGGTACGAAAGAAAAGGGAAAGGTAACTGTCGAGCCGATGGCGCTCGCAGCAATTCCCGATGTGGTTGGGACTGGTGAAGAGATGTTCAGCGGCCTCCTCGAAGAAGCGGACGTCTGCACTCAATTTCTGCGCGGCAGGCGAGCGCGGGAAATCCCGACCTATGCTCTGCCGCATGTGGGAGAACGACAGGAGGTTGTGATACGGTCTCTGGCGCGCCCGATTCCGCTGGGGGGATCAAAGACGCGAACAACGATGCCGCCACAGGGTACGAAAGACTGTGGCGTCATTAAAGGGCCAAGCACACGGACGGGGACCACTACGCGGGGACAGCGCCGGTTCCAGTGGCCGCGGTGGATGGATGGTGTGTATGAGGATCCAGCGAGCGCATACAGCAGGAACTATCGGGAGAGGAGGAGGGCAAGAGGAAAAGATCAAAACGACGAGGCAGCAAAGGAGACGGAGGAGTGGGAATAGGTTGATTTATGAGGAGCAAGCGAGGCGGACAGTGTGAAGGGACAGTGTAGTGTGGACAGTGTACGAGGGACAATGAAGGGACAATGAAGGGACAGCGATCCCCCTGAGGTATGCTTCCCTTAAAAAGGTGTCAAAGCACTCAGACTCGTACCAAATTTCCACCTGAACCGTGATGGATGATACTCGGAGTGGCCGAGTTAGGCGACCCGTGCAGCAGCGGGATACCAAAGGCATCGCCGATGAACAGGGACGAGATTGAATGGGTAAACTGCAGTCAGCATATAACTGGCAGATCAATTCTCGGGAATTATTAACCCGAGACAGACGCAAAAAGACCCGCACTGCGGATCCCGTAACGACGTCGAAAGCGGATCTGTGGCTGGCCTGCTTGATACTCTGACTGTGAATCGCAAATGATGAGAGGAGGGAGCCAAAATCAGGGAGGAAAATGGAGGTAAAGTCATGCCTGGTAAGCTGTGCTAGGCAATCCATGTCAATGTTCAAAGGTCATGTGTGTGGACATGTATTCCACCAGTGCCGAGGTTCCTTCATCTGGCCTGGGCCACCATCCCACGCCCGCCCACCCTCGTGAGCCGATAACGAACTGATAAAAATATGAGCATAATGATCAAGCATCTGTCATCTCTCTACGCTTTCGTGATCGTGATCGCTCGCTTGACAACCTGTGGCTGCCCAATTGCCCATCAGTTGCCAGTTCTGGCCGACCGAATAGGGTGGCCCGTTGCCCATTCTGATGCCCATGCTGATGCGCCCATGCCGATCCCCTGTTCTGGCCATTTGCCCCGCGTCGAACATGGTCCACCAGGCTGCATTATATTCAGGCAGCTCTTCATTCTTCCGTTGCTGCCGCCACTGCCACTGCTACAGTCCGTGACCGAGGACTGCGTAAGCTGGTCACCTGCCGACCGAGCGTACAGAAAAAGAGGTGACCCGGCCGAGTCCCTGGATTTCCCGATCACAACCATTGTCTCCAAGCCCACTTTTTGACTTTCCAAACCTAAACGGAGCCGGACGATCGGCTCAATCAAATAGGGTTTGCAGCCCCCTCGCGGCAGCCTCTCGGTCGGCGTCTTGGATGTCGCGTTCGAGTTGGAGACTCTGAAAAGCCAGACTGTGAGCGAAAGTGGGGGTGTCCACATGCGCCAGGCCCGAGTTCCATAGCAAATCAAACCGAGCGCTGGGATGACACAGCTTGCGCCCCCCATCCCCTCCGAACGGTCGCCGTCGCCGCACCGACTGACCGACTCACTTGACGGACTACAAAAAACTAACATCTAGAGCAGCGGCTCTGACTCCTTGCCCTCCTGGCTATCTGACTAACCCACGGCCGTCGCCACCCGCTGTCGATCCCGCGTTGCAACGTATTCTACACCTGGAAACGATTCTTTGTCGCCCTCCACCTCTACGCCGTCTTCGCGGTCGATGGCTGTTCGGCATCCGTGACAAGCCGAGGGCAAGCGCTGTGTAGTGCGTGGTGCCGGCATTGTACACTCGTGTCGGATCTGCGCCATAACCTTGGGAGAGGAGAGCCAAATCAGGAGGAGAGAACGAGGAGGAGGACGAGGAGAAGAGGACGAGGAGGAGAAGCAGAAGGAGAAAGAGAAGGAGCTGCCAATCGAAAAGCAAAACCATGTACCGGCATTCGGCCCAGATTTTCCTGCCCACACAGAACTCGCTCTCCTCCCCCGAGAGCACGAGTGACTCGGAGTCGGACATTATCGAGGCGCTGAGCAAGAAACGGCGCCAACTTGATGATGAGATTGCAAATTTCAAGGCCGCCAAAGACAAAGAGTTTCGTGACTTTGAGCGTGAGTTGAGGCTGAAGAAGAAGAGGGATCGCGCCAATGGAGGCCCTGCGGGCCGCGGCACCGCGACGCCAACGGCCACGAGCTCGTCAGTCTTGAGCTTGCTTGCCAGCACCGTGAAACAGCATCCTGCCGGCGACCGCTGCACGGGGAACAGGAGCGTTGATGGCGACACCGGCAGCCCGGGCCAGAGGAAGTCCAAACCACCGCCACTCAGCAAAGCCACGCTGTCTCTGGAACGACTGAACATCAATGGCGAAACCACGCTGCCATTGACCATGCTCACCACGCCGCCCACGCCCAACAGCTGGACGAGATCGATGTCCCGGTCCCCTTTGCACGCGTCGAGAGTGCTGACGCCGCCGCGGTCATCGCTCCCGGGAATGAAGCAGCCGCAACCACTGACGCCGACGTTTGACCAGCCCGACTCCTTTGCCGGCGTTTTCACGCCCGCATACCTGCCGCTGCTGGAATCGCGCCACGACAGCCAACCGCAGTCCCTCTTTGTCACCAGCCCTCTACCGATCGCACCGCAGCACGAAGAGATGAAGCCACTGCATGTGCCGCCGGAACCGCAATCGCCATCACAACCGCAGCCCCATGGCCAAAACACTGACTGTCAGCCGTCGCAGTCCTTACCGGAGGAAAGCGGGCCGCCGACCATTACGGCCATGAAACGGTCACGGACAGCTCCATTGCTGACCAGGGCGGCGAGCTTGCCGAGTGCGTTGCGGACGGTGAGAGGATCGAGTGTGGGCCGGAAGAGAAAACATGTGACGTTTCAGCTGGCAGACAGCGCCATCGTGGAACCGAGTAGCAGTTATGAGGAGATCTTGAGTCCGAGTCTGACTCCGATGTCGTCAAATCCGACTCCAGAGGCGAGCGATGAAACCGCGAGAGACGTCAGCTACCCCCACGACGACGAAGAGGTGACAGTGGTGACGGACCGTCGTGACCACGACGATCCAATCTCCCCCATCGAGCAGGTGGCCCCGCCAAGGAGTCTGAATGAAATGTCGAGAAGTCGAGGGTCACCTTTGCCTTCGCCCACGATGCGCGGACGGGAAGGAAAGGGGAGCCCGATGATCAACGCCGTGGAAAGCGGCTTCTCAGGCGGGTTGCAGGAGGCCGATGATGGGGGGAGCGGAATAGGGTTCTTTGAGTTGGACGAGGAACTCGCGGGCCCGGGCATGCATGAAGTGAGGCCGTTTGAGCTGGCAGATGAGGCGATCGATGAGGACGGTGAGACGGAAGGAGACGTCGGCGGGGTCCGGGATGCTGGTGGTGCCCGGGCCATTAAGGAGTACGGCAGTACCGGTTTTACGGGGGCTGGGAGCCTACCGATTGATATTGTGCGCCCGACTGGGAGCTGGACCGGACATTAAAACAGGATGGAGGACGGAAGGATCGGGACCTGGTGTTGAGATGAAGTTGACCTTGGTGCACGAGAGACGGACCACGAGACTTGCCCTGCACCTTCCGTGGCCAGGCCGGAGTGTGACGTTGGATCGATGTCGACGTGTCCATTGGTGCAAAGACTGAAATGGTATGCCAGGCCATAAAGTGATAGGAAAGGCTCAAAAAAAGTTTTGAATCAGCTATGAATGTTAGCTAGTTGGTAAAGTAGAGCGAATAAGTTGGTATATCGCACGAGAGATACCGGAATGATGTCTGGCAGGATCAGTGTGCTATGTCGACAGATTTATACAGGTGCACATCTTGCACGTCTCTGCGCGATACCTTATGACACGTATCAATATCTGTGTCTCGAACGAATCTTCCCGCAAAGATATGTGAATTAAGACCATGATACTCTCCTCGTCAGGGGGTAAGAATAACCATTCCATCTTCTCGGTGTCGATGTAGACGGATACCCGCTGGGTATGGGGCCCACGAGCCGTGGATCAGCGAGTTCCAACCGCGACGACGAGGATGGTGGACCTCTTTCGGAGCCGGAATCCAGCAGGGTCATCTCCATTTCGTTGTCGGAGGGGGCGAGCAAGGACCGCTGCGATTGTGATTGGGATGGAGATCGGGAGTCGAACTGCGAGGGGGAATGTGAATGGGAATGGGAATGGGAATATGAATGCTGTGGCACGTCGTTTGCTCCGGGCGTCGACGCCCACACGACGCCGTACTTGACTGGTCGAGAGCCCACGTCCTTGAGCAAGAACTCTGCCGGCGCATTGAATGCTTTGGCCGTCTCGATTGGGCTCATGGATACTGGGCGACCAAGGAGCCAGAAATCGTGGAAGGTGAAAAGGACGGAGACCGCGGCGAGGAGGGAGGCGAGGCTCGCGAGGCCGGTGAAGAGGTAACTAGTTTTGTACACGGTGCGTGTACCTGTCTCCTGGGCGACCAGATTCTGGACGTCGGAGTTGGTGGTGTTCCCGCCATTGCCGACGGCGACGGCAGTGCGAAAGAGAAGTTCTCGCGCACCGCTGAGAAAGTCGTTCAACGGGTCGGTGAAGTACACGTCGCAGCTGGGGCCCGACCCAATGCCGCGCACGTAGGCATTTGATGCTTCAGATTCCGCGCCGAAGAATTCGTATCCAATGGCGCCTCCTCACTGCAGCTGCAGATCGGTGTTGTATTGGTCGGCCAATGCCAGAAAGATGCCGCCGTACGTCGTCACGCCCGTCAGGTGGTCTTCTCCTGGAGGGAATCGGGCGGCCCGACGACGACGTCGTCCCAGATGCTGCTGCCGGGAGCCAGGGTGGCGCTGGATGAAGGGCCGTCGATGTTGATCGCATACTCGACACTGCCTCCACGGAGCGTGCAGTTTTGGACCACCAGGTTCCCCAGGCAGCCCGCACTGGGCTTATACTGGACATTCAATCCCACGGTGACGGGGTCCAGGCTTACTTGGCAACTGAGAATGACGCCAAAAACGGTCGGACTCTCCAAGCCTCCGGTGGTCAACGTTGTATGGCGCTTCATAGGACGAACAATTGACGTGAAAACCAGCACCAAGGACCTTTGTCGAACATGTCCCCTCGCACGCCGAGCTGATGGAGATCTTGGAACGGCTATAGCAGTCTCTTGCAATGGATGAAAAGTTGGTCGTGAGCATGTTGACGTCGTCGCCCCGGCTCGAGACGATGCCTGAGAAGCCTTGGGGCACCAGCTTCGCAACGCGCACCTGCAGTGGCCGCGTCGAGTTAATCTCAGCTTGGCCGATGGTCGACGCGCGCTGCAACAACGGACCGTTGATGGGGCTGATGGCCACCAGGAGACTGGCCAGAGCGACTCTGTTAAAATGACGATGACTGCGCAGGGCGGCGTCGGTGAAATTGTTTCCAAAGGCCCAGATGCGGTGGAGGTCGCCAACATTAGTGCCGTCCTTCATCGCCGTCGTCCACCACGTCACGCTGGCGCCTTCGAACAAGGCCATGGCCAACGAGATGTTGGTCACGGTCGATGCAATCGAGAGGTAGACCGTGGGCTGGAATCTCCAGTTCCTGATCGGGTCGCCGTTGGACACCAACAGCACCATGATGGAGGCCACGATTCCTGTCAGCGAGAGCAACAATGCCCCGAGTCCGGCGTAGGGCAACTGTCTGAGACCAGGACGCCACCGGTAGCGGGTCGTGGCCAGAGCAGAATAGTTAGGCTCTCGCTGGTGTCCGAATAGCATCGTGACTGATGTCGAGCAGTGGACGTGTGTTGTCGTTCAATCGTCCAAGTCGGTGATTCAATTCCACGGATCGGGAATTAGGCAGGATTTCAGCCTCTCATGCGTCGAAATCAAGCTGCCATACGTGATACGCCGTTCCAGCTTTGAGTTTCAAATATCATCCGGTCTATGACAAACATGCTTAACGAGAGGAAGATAGCCATGGACCGAGATGTTGCTCAAGTTGTCGTAGATCTCACCACACTCGTCTCAATGTGATGGTGATTCCTGTTGCCTCATCCAATGACGACCGCCGGCTTCAGGTTCGATGTGTACACAGGATTCAAACTGGAGATTCCTGGCTCGAAAGGTTGTAGGAACGACTCACCTCCTCAGAGCAGAGTCCTACGTGGGTCAGGAAATGTCCCCTTTGAGGCGAAAGTCTGAATAGCTTGAGCTGTTCGCCTGATCTAGCCGATTTCGCGACAAGGGCGAAAAGGCCATTCTCAACAAGTGGGGCATAGCTGACATCGTGAACCAGGCGGACACGAGGGCGACTGAAGAAGCGGGGCTGGTTATGCGACTCGAGCTGCATGACCAAAGAGCCTGGACAGCGGTTAAGGAGGGCTTTTTGTATTGAGCAGACCAATGGGGGTCGTGCCAAGAACAGCCTCGTTGTAGGAATGGCATTTTGGACCCACGACCGTGCAGCGAAATCAGCACAGGGAAGAATCTTCTCATCTTTACCAAGAATTGACAATTCTTCCCTTTGAATTTTGGACAATCGATGTGCTGAAAACGACTCTGGCGAAGCCAAGGTGTCCAGCTAAAGTGCGTATGATACGATACAATACTCGGGAATGTTAAGGCCCCCAAGCCTCATTCACTTTGACACAAGTTCAGGTGATCGGGTGCAAAGCCGGCCACATCGCGACAATTGGATGGCTAGATAGTGAGCGGCGGCAGTCTAATCGCCAATCCATGCGATGTCAGGTTGTACATTAGGCCAACCCCCGCCTGCCCAGGATTCGATCAGGCTGAGAAGCGAAAAGACAAGAACAAGTTTGCCAAAGACCCTCTGCTTCATTTGAGCTTTGGCTACGTCCCACCGAAATAGGCTTGTTCGTATCGCTATTACTGGCTCTCCTCCTCTCGGCGATTCCTTCCGCTCTGACTTTGGAACCTGCAGCCCAAGGAACGCAATTGAAAATCCAAGAGGAAGATAGGATGGCGTCGACATGTCCGTTAGCACAAATCACGGCCGGACCGCGTGCGGTACCTCACGTAGTCACCGCTGAGAACTCACTCTATGGCTTCGTGACCTCGGATATCCGTAAGTCAGGATCTCTCGCCTTCATCACCTCCGGCAGTTTACCAGCTTCTTCTTCCTTCCCTCCTCCAACAACTCGGGCGCTGAACCACTGCTCTGCCTATTTTCCAGACTGGCCCCTCTACTGCGATGAAGGCTCATACTGCGTCACCTCCGAGCCGTACCTCGAATGCTGCCGGACCGCCAGCGTCGTCTCCTACACGTCCGTGTACACGATCACCTGGACCGAGACTGAGCGGAACTCGGTCACGATGACATCTGTGTCGTCAGAGTCCGTGGAGGGCTACAGCATCAATTACTCCAACTGCAGCTCGCGGCCGGCTTGCTACAACTCGACCGATGCGTCCAGCTGTACGGGCGACTGTCTGTCCACCGCGGTAGTGTGCACGGACCGGTATTTCCCATACTCGCCTCCCTCACCCTGTTTCCATCCAGAGGGATTTTCTACTTCTGTGATACGTCGGCGTACAACCTGGCCTTTGGAGACATTGGATTAGACCCCACGACAACAAGCAGCAGTGTCTGTGTCACCCCGAGCGCTACGCCAACTCCGACGCCAACTTGGACGCCCACTGTGATTCCCTTCAGCATGACATAGGCATCACGGCCTCTATCGGCCACGGTGGTACCCACTACTGTGGCTTCGATGTCAGCATCCGCCGTGAGAGGACGTTGGCCTTGGTCATGTGGTATCTTCATGCATGCGCTGGCGAGCCTCTTGATGACTCTCTTGCTCCTAACTCTGTAGCAAGCCGGATCGCCTAAAGAGTCCACGTTTTCGACTTTTCCATTCCTCCAGCAATGCCATGCCGGATTAGTTTCAAGAATAACGGATCAATTGATGGTGACATTGTCCCAGTCAAATCTGGGCTGAGACGGCCCTTCTTGCGCTTGAAGCAGAACAATTTATCGCCTCAACCCGACTTCATCGCTAATTCGAACATTCAGTCGACCAGACACGACGTTGTGATCCAAGCGTCAGTGTCGCTGCTCAATACCACTCGTAAATGGCTTTTATACTCAACAGGCGGGCAGGACGGATAAATCTAATTGGATCTGAAACCTGGCTGCTCCTGGACACTGGTGGCAGCTTATTAATGCCGATTGAACCGTCGATGATGTTCAATGGTGGGTTTGGGCAAGACAGGGCGAGACAGAGGTGAGAACTCCAACATGTTGTGACAGAAATATCACGACACCTCGATCCATTATTCTGACTGATCATGTCAGATTTGCAAGTAGCTTTGGTGTTGCCATTTCGGTAGGCTTTGGGATTCCCACGATCCAATAGACAGCCAGCCACATTTCAATTGTGGCATGCTGCTTTCTGGCAGGAAAAATTGACGGCTCCCAAGATTTCTGTTGGTTCTGGTAAGACAAACTCCAGACCTTTGCATCTCTATGTCCCGAATCTTCCGTTGGTGGCAAGCAGGCATTCGGGATGCATAAGTTTGATCAGAGTGTGGCTCAGAATAGCAATTCGGTATTGGTGTCATAAAATAGATCAGGGAGACACAAGGCTGAATTCACCCTTCACACACTCCCTCCCAAACAGTCATGTTGGCATTCTTCTCGCCAGGTCATGTGGACTGAGGCAGCAAAGCTCGGAGATGAGATATGTTGCCGGATCATTTCAAATAAGTGCTTGCCCCTTATGCATGGCTTCCCTCACTTCCCTCACCACATCTTTGCGATCGTGTTTGCCCACCAAAACGATTCCTCGCCCTCGTCGGTTCATTCGTCCTAAGCGCCCCAATCGGTGCACAAAATCTATCGTGCTATGCGGTACATCGTATAGAATCACATGTCGGACAGCTAATGTGTCAATGCCTCGAGAGCCCAGATCTGTTGTTACAAGGACTTTGGTGTTCGGCAAGCGCCTCGATCCCTTTCCCTCTGACTTGAATGCGGATTCGTCCACGTCAAAAGGCACGAATTCTGTGAACCGTCGGCCTCCCTCTCCCGACTCCTTCTTGTCGCCCTCGACACGAGCAGGTGACGTGAACGAGGAGAGAATCTCGGCTTGCCGTTGCTCAGAGGTGTCCCGGGTCAGCGGGACGGCGTCGATGCCCTTCTTTGCCAGAAACTGGGCCAGTTCCTCTGCCTTCTCCCGCTCATTCACAAAGACCAAGAAGTGCTTGACCGTGTGATGCAAATGAGTGTCATCGTGGACGGCTTTCCCGAGTTGCCAGATGGCGTCGGCGCAAGCCAGGTCTCTGTTGCCCCGATACGGGTCCTTCTCGATGTCCACGACACCGAGCTGGACGCGGCGAGGGATGGTATGAAGCTTTGGGGTCACGATCCGCTTAATCTGTGGAAAGCGCCGGTCGAGGAACTTATCCAAACTCCGGGGGATGGTGGCAGAACAGAGAATCAGCTGTTTTAACGATGGTGCAGCACGGTCGATGATGCTGCAAGTCGTGGAGGAGAAGGAGCGATCCAACAACGAGTCTGCTTCGTCAATGACGAGATATTGGACGCGCCCCAAGATGTTGGGATCTTTCTCCGCGATGCTGGAGATCAAATGGGGCGTCGACACGACGATGTCGATACCTTTGGGGTTGAAGAGCCGATTGCGAATGACTGTCGGACTGTTGGCCGCAGACATAGGCGCTGACTTGTATTTTATCGTGTGGCCCATCACCTTGACCAGCTTACCCACTTGGGTCACCAGTTCTGACGAAGGTTGGAGAATCAAGGCGCGCGGACGGCCCATTGAAGGATGGGGTTTTCCTTCGTCGGTCTCCAACGGATCGGCGTCAAACACACTCTGCTTTTCTCTGTCCGCCTTCTCCTCTGCCTCCTGGGCCTCCCGCTCCGCTTCCTCGACTCGGTCCAGCTCTTCTTGTCGCCTGACGCCCTCTATAACGGGGAGCAGGTACGCCAGAGTCTTCCCAGAGCCGGTTTCGGCGGCGAGGAGAAATTGGTCAAACGCGGGCTCTGCGCCCTTTTTTTTGCTCTTTTCGTATTGGCCCTTTTTGCTGAGCAAGGCAGGTATGGCCAGCCTTTGGACCGGCGTGGGAGAGTACTCCGAGAGGTCCGGGAGAGCCTGCGTGTAGACCGCATTGGCCACGGGAGGCATCAATCCGAGCTCTTCAAAAGAAGTGATCTTCGCCATTTGCTCTTTCAACTTATCCCGCTGGTGATATGAGAGTGGCGTCAACATCTGTTGCATTTTCAAAGCATGGAACAGTGGCTTCTCTTCTCTGCGGGCGCCGTCCTTTCTTGCTCTGCCGGCCTCCAACGCAGATGTCGGACGTTGGGTGGGCACCGCTCGTAGATGGGCGGGTTTAGGAATATTGGCGACGGTTTGGTTCATGCCTGCAAATGGTCCCGCGACTCTATGCTTATCTGCTGCCTTTTCAGCGGTAGCAGAACGACCGACATCGTGGGACAAGACCATGCGAGCAGGCTTCTTGCGCTGTCGCATCGCCGAGGCCGTGCCTCGTTGCTGTACTGCCCATGGCCGGGCGGGAGACCGCGAAGCGGATTTAAGGGCTCTGAATTGACATGTTGGGCAAATAAGCCCTGGTGACGACATCAACGAGACAACTTCGATGGTGGTGGTTCAATTTCGGATGTCGAAGCACAAATGATGGTATTCTGCACGACCTTGAAACTTTTCTCGCCTCAGGGATCGGCGCTATGACCATGGTAGCAGTGGGGGTCAATGGGGAAAGCTTGGCGGCGATGGAGGCGGCTGGCTGACTAGCAGCACAGTTGTCAAGGCAACGGATGGCTTTGTTTTGCTTCAGGTTGTAGCCCCACTCCGATTGGTACTACCGTGAACTTATCTCATCGCTGCTGCTGCCTCAGCGTATCCATCTCTTAAGCATACAGTGGCCTCGTCTGCGGCCGCAGCTGTTCTTGCACAACTTCAGTGTCTCTGAGGCTTCGTTCGCTCACTCTCATCCTCTGTTATCGTCCACGACCGAGTGTAGCTGGCCGGCCGGCTTCGAATTGACTCTCACATTCTTTACTCTGAGCCACTATACCACGCATCATCCATGGTCTGAGCACCTGTGTGACAGTCCGAAGATAGAGAGGTATTGCCCGAGTCCGAGGCGCTATGACATCTCAACAGGTACGTGCTGCTCCGAGGTGTTGACACCGAGGTCTGTCGATGTTCAACTGACCGTGGCCTCCTGCCAGGTTCCGCCGTTGCGCATTCAGAAGGGCAATGCAGGCGTTTCGCCAACTAAAATGCCTACAGCCACTGGCCGACCACTATCAGAGCTGAGTCCGATGGCTATCCGCCGCAACTCACCCAGCTTTCCCCAATCCAAGGTTCGCTTCCTGGCTTCGACTTCTTGACCATCATCTGACGCCTACAGGGAAAGCTGGTTGGCGGCGACAGTTCTCCGGCAGGTTCGTCGCCATTCAGTGTGAACCATCCCAGCTCACCACGGCTCTTCTGGCAAGGACGTGATCCAAACTCTCCGGCCCGAGAGAATCGCAGCCTGTACCAGAGTCCGGCACCGACGGCTCTCACGAAGCGTTCCTCCCTTGAGAATCTCAAGAAGGCGTCAAGGGTCAAGAACAGCAGTATGTTTGCACTGGAGCAGAATCACAACTACGATCCCTCGAGGCCTTCAATACTCGACGGCCGACCCCTGAGTACCTACATCCAAAACACCGCGCTTGGCGTCAGCAGTCCAGAAACAGGGCGAAAAGAAAACGTGACGGGTGCGACGACGCGCCCGGGACCGGCTCAAGCAAAGCCAAAAGGACATGACTCGCCGGTCGCCACGCAACCCGTTGGGCCTCTGGCACCCAGCAGGATGAGCGCTTCGCCGGCAAAATCCTCATTGTCGAAGAAGACGGGGGCGAGTCTACGAAGTGGGTTTTATCTGGAGACCGGGATCTGGGAAGATGAGGACGATGGTGGCAAGGCCTTGCCGGAGGGCCGAAGTCTTCACCGTTATGGAAAGAGCGTCACCTTCGACCAAGCTCCACCACAGGTCAACGAATATGAAATGACGACACCCGATCCATCCTCAGTCGCCTCTGGCTCCCGAGAGGGCAGCTATGAGTCAATGGAGGACGACGAGGACATGAATTTTGAACGAGGTTCGTCGGCCGACCACGATGACAGTTTTGATGCTTCTCTGGAAGATACCGACAAGACACCCGTTGTCCTTCCAGAAGATTGGCGCTTCATGAGTCCAGACAGGGCCAACATCGACCTGGCCAAGCACGAAGAGGATGTTTTCGAAAACGACTATGGCAGCCCCGAGCCCGGTGCACATCCGGGAACCCGTGCGTATAGACCGCATCAGACGAGTGCCAACTCGGTCGATTCCAATGGTCAGTCTCGGCCGCTGCCGCCCTTGCCTTCCATGATGGCAAGGAAGGCCAACTCGCCCGCGGTGCGAGACAGTTTATCCGGGACGATAGAGCGCATAAGCTCTGCGCAACGTTCTCTGCCCCTCCCCCCCCAAGCTGCCACGATCTCCAAAGCGGATATTCAGAAGATGAGTGCAAGTTCACTCTCGATGGAAGATCGGCTTCGCCTGATGGCGATTCAGGAGCAGGAACGGAGCAAGGCAGACGCCGGACAGAGGGAGCGGCGTATGCGAAGAGCTGGCCCCAAGGACGGGGGTCCGGTTCGGGGGTTGGAAGACGAAAGTGTCCGAAATACTGCAAATTCACCTCGTTCACAGGCCCAGGAGGACGAAGATGATTCCGGCCTGTCCAGAGACTCCCTCCATCACTGGCGGGCCCAAAGAAATGTCAATGAGCGAGATGATGATGGGGACGAATATCAGGCTGGCGCGCAGTTCCGGGTTGAGTCTCCCTTCGACCCAGATGTTCCTATCCCTTCCCTGGAAGATCCAACCCAAAGCCACGATCGTTCTGTGGCCATTAAGGAAGAAGAGGTAGATGACAACGACCTGTATTCCATCCCGGATCTCTACAGTCGCCGCGCCGACAGCGAGTCGGAGGCCGAAGACGACCTGACCAGCCAATACTCGCAAGCATCTTTTATCTCCGCAGCGGGAAAAAAGACCTCGGATGAGCATCAGGAGACGCCACGAGCTCAAAGTCCTGCTCGCGACCCTGAAAGCAAGTCGCCGCTGCATGAGCGCGTGTCTCTGCCCGAATTTACCGGCTTTGGCAATGAGAGCAGTTTCAACCTTGGTCTCGAGCCATTCCTGACGCCCCCGTCGGAGAAGGAAGCAACCGGCAAGCTTCAACCAACGGTCTCGTCGCCAGAGGTCCAAGGCCTGCCCAACCTGGCTGCCTTGCGCAATTCAATTCAGCATTCCCATGCATCCGAGCCGTATTCGAAGCCGACACTGCCATCCACATGGAGGGAATTTGACCGAGAACAGACGGGCACTCCGGACTCGGTTATTCGACATCCAGTAACGAGTTCAGCTTCTCCAGGCTTGGCAGAAAGCGATCAAGAAGACGGAGAAGCCCTGACGGATTCTCATGCGGAGACAGAGCCGTCTCCCACATCTTCGGAGACAGGACCAGATGAAATGGCACAAGACTCGGAACTCGACCAGAAGTCGCCGAGCCCTGCGGGATCCCTGGAAGCAGATCAGGATGTGGTTACATCTGCCGCTGACTCAGGGCCTCCAGCAACGACCACCAAAGACTGGCTAGATTCGACGGCGAACTCGACGAGCAAACGAGTCAGCAGTCTCGTCCAGTTAGAAATCCCACGCGACCAGATGGATGAAAGTCTCGAGTTAGGCTTGGAAAAGGAGTTTGATCGTGTGGTGGAAGCCCAAAAGGTAGAGTGTGATTCTCGTTGAAGCGACTGTGCTGCCCTTTCGAGGGATGTTTCCCATCCTGCGAGCATCCGAAGTCGAAGGACTCGAGGATTCCCGTCCGATGTATTGCATTCCCGCTCTTGCCACGACTGGAGACACCGAATCTGCTTTATTATTGATGAACCCGTGTTGCTAACAAAGTCTCCTTCGACAGAGAGGTTATCTCATGCGACAAAACACCAAGCTCGTCGTTGCCAGTGAACGAGAAAGCCAGGAGGAAGGCCGATCTCTTCCAACAGCGCCAGAGGGCTGCGCTGACGGCCCTGGGCAACAAGCTGAGGTGGAAGCGAATCAGGTTCTTCCTTCTCCTCGCAATGTCAGCCAGCCCACATGGACTGCTGAGCCATGGAACGGCAAGACGAGGCGAAAGAGCATCCGCATTGGCGGTGAGAAGAGCATGACCAAGAGGAAACCGGTAGAAGGCCCCGTCCCCCCGCTGCCAGGCCAAGCCAGCAATGCTCAAGAGGGCCTTGGCGCGGTCGCCGAAGACGAATTCGGCGAGGACGAACCCGAGGACTGGGAAGACGGGGCCGAACGAGGAAGGCTGTTCGTGAAGGTCGTCGGAGTGAAGGATCTTCAGCTTCCCCTCCCCCAACGTGAGCAATTTTCCCCATTCATCTGGCTGGACGTTCTAACCGACGTAGATGAACGCACATACTTTGCATTGACTCTCGATAATGGTCTCCACTGCGTGACGACGGCATGGATGGACCTGGCTCACAGTGCTCCGATCGGACAGGAGTTCGAGTTGATTGTTCTCAACGAACTCGAGTTCCAATTGACGCTGCAGATGAAGCTGGACGAGCCCAAGGTGGAGCGACCACCGTCTCCGGCAAAGCCAACCGCATCGCCCAAGAGACAAGGAGCGTTTGGCAGGCTGTTCGGCTCACCCAAGAAGAAGAAAGAATCCGAGAGCAGAGCTCAGGCAGAAGTACAGACTCCCAGAAGGCCACTGACCCCCCCATCCGCGTACGAATTGGTCCAAGGTCTGGTGGCCAAGGACGGTTCGTTCGCGAGGGCATATGTTGCGTTGAATGAGCACGAGAAACACGCCTATGGCCGGACGTACAGCGTCGACATTACCTGCTTCAATGAGTGGGCCTTGGAAGAAGTGCATATGGGAAGCTCCAGAAGCAAGAAAAGCGTCACCCAGCTCCAGCGGCGTCCCCCGTATGAAATTGGGAAACTGGAGCTGCAGCTGCTGTACGTGCCAAAACCGAAAGGAACCAAGGATGAAGACATGCCGAAGAGCATGAACGGCGCCATCCGGGCCTTGCGGGAGGCAGAAGAGCGCATGCAGCAGCACTCAAACATCAAAGACTTTGAAGGACACCTCAGCCAGCAGGGTGGCGATTGCCCGGTAAGCTTTCTTCCCTGGCCGTCCCGGGGCTTGCACTGACTCCCATGTAGTATTGGCGACGCCGCTTCTTCAAGCTTGTAGGGACCAAATTGACCGCCTATCACCAAACGACATTGCAACCTCGTGCGACAATCAATCTCGCCAAAGCGATCAAGCTCATCGACGACAAGTCACAATTGGCCCAGAAAGAGACGTCAGCCAAAGGAGGAGGAAGACGGAAGAGTGCGTTTGCCGAGGAAGAAGAAGGCTACATGTTTATCGAAGAGGGCTTTCGAATCCGGTTCGCCAATGGTGAAGTCATCGACTTCTACGCCGACTCCACTGCTGAAAAAGACGACTGGATGAAGGCTTTGGGCCAAGTGGTGGGTAAGGGTGTACACCACTCATCTTCGGGACCCGTCAAAGGTTGGACGGAGGCGGTGTTGAAGCGTGAAAAGAGGATGAAAGCCGAGGCGGCCGCCGCTCCCGCCCACTCCAAGGGCAGCAACAGAGAGGGACACACATCCGAGAAAACCAGCAAGCACGGTCCGCCTCAGCCAATTTCGATGAGCGGGAACGACATCCCATTGGCAACTCGACCCTCTCCTCTGCCGCGTCCGAATGGTGGACACCTGCGCACAGAGACATATCATCCAGACGGGAGCAGGAGCCAAGCAGGCAGCCCGGTCAAGGCCAAGGTGAGCCGGGAGGAGCGACATCGCAAGACAAAGAGTATGTATGCCTAAGGGAGATTCAGGTCCATTGATTGTGAACGGCGTCAGCAGGTCGTGGATGCAAGGTTACACGTGGCCACAGGACTGGTGATGGTGGGATGATTGACTGAGTACATGATCTGGTTTTGATTGTTTTGACCGCTTGTGAAGGGTACATTTGTTGCTGGTGGAACTTGAATGCTGGAAAGCAGTGTCACACGGACGTCGGCCAGATGTCTAAATCAACGCGGTGTATCTCGATAGCTCCAGCAAATGAGACAACCTTGGAGATATATTCTTCGCCTGGATTGTGCTGTTTGAAGGATTGGCAACGATGCTGTCGGATTGCAAGTGACCTGCTTGTTAATATGGCCATCAGATGATGTTTATGGCCTGGGATATCCGAAACCCACCGCATTACACCAGGTTAGGCTGATTTCGCTTTGATCATTACCCGATGTGCGAGACGATTGGTGGCACACTTCCACACCTCTCCAGCAGCACTCCACCCAAGGCCTCTTGATTTGGCGCAGATGATTATGAGTCCAGCTCCGGCATCAGTGGAATGTCTCTTGGTTAAAATTTTCCATCAATGGACCAGTAAGTGAATCTTGAACCCTCACAGTCCGCCTTGTATCCTGAAACTGCTCACCACCAGCACGAGCATGTTGATGATGCCCCAGAGGCAGGGAGTCCACGTGCTCATCCTGAAATATCCGGCATTGTACACGGCACCTAGCACCAACCCGACCAAACTGCCCGCGAGCAAGGCTTCGATCCCCCCAACCACCATGTACACGGTCGGGATCAACCAGACCCAACCGATCGTCTCAGTGATCGGGTTCTCCCCCAGCAGCTTTCGGTTCTTATTACTCAGACGTCTGCCCACAGGACTGTCGAGGTATTTCCGGCGATGGTGCGCGGAGAGGAACTGCATGAGCACGGCCCATGTGGCGACGAGGATGTGGGCTGAGACGATGGTGATAAGCGTCCAGTAGAGAGTGAAACGCCAGATGTCAGAGAGGAGGTAGAGGTACTGTGCCTGTCCAGGATTCGCTCGGATGGGCCAGTAGAGCGAAGGGAAGGGAGGCGTGGCGTAGGGGAGCGGTATGCCGTAGATGTTGGTGGCCATCGGAGAGGTTATTAGATGGCAGGAGAAGGTAGTCGAGGAGCGGGATGAGGTGCAGTGGTGTTCTCAACTCGTATCAACATATTCAATTTTTGTCACTTATTGCGCCAGCGGTTTGCTGAGTGCTACAAGATGTCTGCTCTGTGCTGCCTCGGCTGGGCTGGCCTAGCTTATGGAGAATATGAAGCTAAGCTCCTTTAGCATTCGCACTTCCCCGGATTTTCATGCCTCCCTCCTTTCCACAAGAGAATGGCTGGAATTGACGGCCACCACGAACAGAGATAAGCATCAAAGAATTTGGAGGTACAGAGATCTGTTCTCACTTCTACATAACCCGGCCAGCCATGGTTGAGTTTCATCATCAAAACGTCATACCTTCGCCCTGTTCAGGCCCGTCTACAATGCGAACTGGCCGTGATGATTGTGGTAGGGAAAGGTCGGCTTGCGCATAACATTCAATGCCACCGGAATACCCATTCGGTGTGGTTGGAATATTGCATCGTTGCCCGTGGTTCTACAGCCACTGTCAAACATTCGAGACTTTCACCGACACCGTCCATGGCTCCCACGACAACAGCAAGCTGGAGGACCTCTTCAATTTCAAGGACAAGGTTGCTGTCGTCACGGGTTGGTGACAATGCCATTGCGCTCATGGCCACACAAGCTCTGGCTATCAATGGTGCCAAGGTCGAACGGAGAAAAGCTGGAAACTGTGGCAGAGATCTACAGCACCAACGCGCCCCACCTAGCATAAAGATCACGGTGTCGACAACGATAGATGACAAAAGTTTGAAAAGTTGAGATGATTGAATTCAGTCTATGGCTACGCTTTCTATCCTAGAGCATGTTGGATATGTCATAACGCTGAATTCCGATCTTCCCTTACAGTTGCTCCTCTTGTTTTTCCTGCAACCCTGCCCCTGACTCAGTTGTAGAAGGAGGAGAAGTGGCAGCAGCAGCGTTGTCACGGCCGTCTTTACCCCCTTTCTTAATGCTCTTCCATTCCATGAAGGCCGTCCCGACGACGGTCGTGGAGGTGACGGCGACGCCGACGTAAAAGGCGTTGCGCAGCGCCGCGTTGTACACGGTCAAGATGGCTGGGAGCATGCTCGGGGGCACGACGTTCCTCAGATCGGTCGCACCGACGTTGGTCACGATACCCGGGTGGACGCCGGGGATCTTCTGCAAGCCTTGTAATAACTTGTTGTCAAAGATGTTGTTGGCGATGGACACGCAGAGCGCACCGCCGAGAGCCTGAGCGAAGAACATCAAGGCAGCGCCGGTGGGAACATCCCTCTTTGCCAGCACGGTCTGCGCCGCGACACTGGGTTGTTGCATGCCGAAACCAAGACCGACGCCGTACAAGACCTGGTAGCCGATCCACTTGTTGTGGCCCGTCCCGGTGGTGAAGGTGCTGATGAGGCCTGCTCCGATGGGCGTCATGACGCTGGACACGTACATCCAAGGCGTGTAGTACCCGATTTTACGGGTCAAGAAGCCCACCAGTATGGAAGAAATCACCATGCCGAGAATCATGGGAGTATTCATGATGCCGGATTTGACAGCTGAGGCGCCTTTGATGGCTTGGAACCAGATGGGGAGGAAGTACACCATAGTCTGCATGCCGCCGCCGTTGCAAAACGAGTAGAGAGTACCGGCGGCGACAGAGCGGTTCGTCAAGATGTGCGGCGGAACCGTTGCCGTCTCCTTTTTCCAGAGTTGGACCGCCACAAATGCGACAAAGAGGACGGCGAAGAGGACGATCAGGACGATGATGCGCGCGCTCGACCAAGCGTACTCCGTCCCGCCCCACTGAAGAGCAAGAAGGATGCAGATGATGGAGGGGATGAACAGAACTGTACCGATGGGATCAAGCTGATTGATCTTCTGCATCAGCGTCAGCTTTTCCTTCTTTTCTGTCTTTATCTTGAGGACCAAGCTGATGACAGCGATAGTGATGCCGCCGATGGGAAGATTGATGTAGAAACACCAGCGCCTGCGATCGGACACGTAATCCTGTCAGCGATGATCATAACACGGGTAGAAATCTCGGAAAGGAGGAAAAGACATCTTACCAGCTGATCCGATCAGTGAAGGCACCGCCCATCAACGGTCCGGCCACAGATGACACTCCAAAGACGGCCCCAAAAAGTCCTGTGTATGCCGGGCGCTTCCGCAATGGGACCGTATGGAAGATGAGCGTGATGGCACCAGAAAAGTTTCCCGCACTACCTATGCCAGCAACAGCACGGCCGATAATCAAGGCCTTGGAGGATGGCGCCACTGCGCATATCAAAGATCCTAATTCGAACACGGAAACAAACGCCAGGAAGACCCATTTCGGATTGTAGAAGGTGTAGATGCGGCCTATCAGAAGCTGAGTTCCGCACATTGTGAGGAGGTACGCCGAAGCGTACCAGCCGACGTCGTTCAATGAGTTGAAGTGGTCCGTGATTACTGGAATGGCTGTCGCGATGATCGTGCGATCCTAAAACTGCTTCAGTAGTGCTCCGACAGTGTCAGGGAGGAAGTGGACGCCGTACCAAAGAGACGAGGAAAGTCGCCAGGAATATAGCAAACATTATCACTATGACAGTATGCTGAGGAGGATACTCGGCCTCTTCCTCCTCCTGGGGCCTGCTTGCTAGCTTGGTGTCCTCTTTGGAGGGCGTGGGCCGGTCTGTATTGCCATTGTCACGGATGTCTTCGTTGATCTCCGACATTGTGCTGGCTGGAGGATTATACTGGAAATACGAACAGAGCAAATGTGACCAGAAAGAGGATGTTCCAGTCAGGATGCGCATAGGGGGGAAGCGGGAGTAATATATATTCGAGTGGAAGGCACGTATCGGACGCGGGTCTAAGGACGGCCTTGAACTTCATCTTGGGACGTCTACTGCCGGGCATGTTTGTTGGAGCGGATTCAACTATGAACAGCGCAAAAGGGGCCACAGAAAGTTTTGTAGTCCGAGCGAATCTTGGGGCCGATGTATGGTGTCGGAGGAAGAGTTGTGGAAGTCTTCGGGGCCGAGACGGGGCGAGCGGCCGAGCACAGCAAACTTCTATACAAGACCTTGCGCTGCGACTCAATCTCCGAGAATGACAATATACACTCTCCAACCTATTGGTGAGATCCCCCTCCACTTTGTCTTGTTGGCATGGTATTCCTGGCGAGGATAGTGGTGCTTCGTGCTGGAAGAAGAATATGGTCATGTGACGTACCTCCGTGCGTGTCTCTCTTTCCTGACCCCGCCCTTTCTCCCACCATTTGAAGGGCATGCACTTCAGTATGGGACTAGACGATATACCTTGTCATGGCCATATTGCTCTTTCATGATAATGCGTCACCAAACTCATACTCGCCAAAGATCGATTGAGCCGAAGCCCTTCGAGTGGCATCACTTTGGTGACTGCTTTATGACGCGTTGTAAGAGCGTCTGGTGAGGGTGTTATGTTCCCATCGTTCTTTCTTTCTTTGATTTTTTTCCTCTTCCTGAGCTATAAGCCCTCGATGCTGAAGCCGAAGAAACGGATCTAAGGTGTCGTACCGCTTGCCATGGGGATTGCACAAGCTCTGGTTCTCAATTTTAGAAATGCTCTTCACGCTGTAATTATTTCCTTGACATGGTTGACAGTGCCTTCCAGGTCGCAAGGTGCCCATCACTCACCAAGATCCTCTTGGCCGGCAGGGTGATTTGCAAGCCCCCAAGCCAACGCCAAGATCCCGACAGAGGATGGTGGCCAGTTGAGCAAGAATGCTCTGATCATGGGTGGTGACAGCGGTATTGGAATGGCCGTGGCTATTCCCTTCACCATGGAAGGGCCAGGTAGCTTTATAGCATTCCTGCCAGACGCCGAAGAGACGAAGAAGAGGGTCGAGCAGCAGGATGGCCGTCACTCTTAACTCTTCTCCACAGACCTCACTTTGAGAGAGATCTTCCAGAAAGTGGTCGACACGGCTTTGGAGAGATGTGCCACGTTCACATTTTGGCCAGTCGCGTCATCCAATCGGGTCTTCACTCATCACATATGGTCCTCGGCGTTCTGATCCCTAACGAATCTCAGGTCAATAACGCGGCCTACCAAATGATGCAAAGAGACCTTACCGACTTTCATGCGAACAGGCACAAGAACTTCAACACCAACATCCACCCGTACTTCTACCTGTCAAAATGCTTCTTCCGTACATGAAGCGAGGCGATAGAATCATCAACAGTGCGTCGATCAGTGTGTCCATTGGTCGTGAAGGTGGCTGGGACTTTGATGCTCAGTGTCGAATCAGCATCTCACTTCTCTAGCGATCGTCTCAGTCGCTCGCGGTTTAGCTAATCAACAGATGAGCAAAGGGATCCGAGCCAATTCTGTTTGCCTAGGCCGGTATGGACGCCCCTCATTCCGAGCACAATAGACCGGAAGGCACAGGGTGAGTTCAACTCTCCGATGGGCCGTCCCGGCCAACCACACAGAGGTTGCCGCTTGTTTCGTCTTTTGGCCAGTCAGGACAGCAGCCAGATCAGTGGCCATGTCTACCTCCAAATGGGGGGTCATTGTTCATGGCTGAGGCGTCAAGGTCGGTAGGATGATGTATATAGTCTCTTGGCCGATCGAGTTCTTGCGGGGGTGAGCCTATAATCGATGTCTCAATAAGATATTCCCCACTGTGGATAGACAGACAATGCCTTGGCTCGTAAGAAGACGGAGATTGTGGTGTACAGCAGTCTCCGGCTTCCCTACCTGTCTTGCCAAGTCAGCCTCGCTTACTACACACCAATCATGCATAGCTTATCTCTTCATGTGAATCACAGTCATCTAGGAAAGCGAGTTCGCTCTTCATTGCCCTTGCTCTCCCTTCGCTATTAGCATGACCGGGATAATTAGGCCCACCACTTACATTGGCTAGACGCACGGCAGTAGCCATTACCTTTAAGTCCGAATGCCAAGACAGGTCTTCTGTTGCCTGGCTTTTCTTCAACACAATCATGAACGTGTTGGAAACGAACGCCATATTTTGGGATGTCCATATTTCCTGCCGCTCATCTCGATCTCGTCGCTCAAGCGGAGAATACCTGGCCACCCCCGTCGGCGGCTGTGGAACGAGAGGATATCCATGGAGGCGTCCAATGACGTCTAGGTTTTGCGACAAAGCCCAGCCGCCCAGTCAATCCAATGGTCCGGTCGCCGCGCAGAGTCACATAGCATTGCGGTGTCCGTCAAAACACAGCGGTGCGGGACTATCCTACCGATGGACATACTCGGACCCTGTCAATCAAGAAAGCAAGCAAGGAGGTTATCCACGACTGGAGAACATTGAATTCTGAGGTTAAGCTGGCGACTGGACTAGACCCATCTTATCGCGCGTCTGAAATGGACATACCCGCGGATAGGCCGACCAAGGCGTTTTCTTGTGTGAGGTGCTTCGAACGCAAGGTCAAATGTGACAAGCAGCATCCCTGTTCGGGCTGTGTCCGATCCAAGGCCGAGTGCGTTTTCCGTGTGCCAGCGGCGCCGAGGCGAAAGAAGAAGAGGCCGCAGGAAGAAATTCTCCTGGCAAAGCTGAAACAATACGAAGAGCTGCTGCAGAGCAAAGGCATCAATGTCGACGAAATTCAGAGTTCTAGCACCGTCACTTCCGGAGCTGGGAGTTCCAGCCAACCGACCGTGCCCTCCTTCAGCGCAGAGACGGAGCTCCCAGGCAGCCATACCGATTACTACACTCATCCCAAAGGGAAGTTGATCATGGACCAGGGCCGGTCGCTTTTCATCGAGAATAACCTGTGGACGAGCGTTTCGGAGGAGGTAAGTTCTTGGAAATTCACGCGACCCGGCATTCAATTGGACACGGTGCATCCTTGGCCATGACATTCTCCGTGTGCCGACCAATGCTGACGACATAAAATTTAGTTCCAACAGGTCAAAGAGGCCATTGTGGATTCAGACTCGGAGGACGCCGAGGATGGCTATGTGGATGAAGCCATCGAGTCCATGCTCGGCTACACGCCTTCGTCGAATTCTGTCCAACATCTCCACCCTCCCCCGGACCTTATTTTCAAACTCTGGCAGCTCTTCCTCGAAAACGTCAATCCGATGACAAAGGTGGTCCATCAGCCCACGCTTCAAGTGTCGATCGCCCAGGCCAGCGGCGCCTTAGAGTCGATCCCCAAGGGACTGGAGGCGTTGATGTTCTCCATCTACAGTTCAGCCGTCTTCTCGGTCTCTGATGACGAGTGTCAAATGACGTTCGGCGAGTCGCGCCGGACTCTTCTCTCTCGATATCGACATGGAACGAGAAAGGCGCTCGCCCGGGCCAAGTTTCTCGGCACCACGGACATTGTCGTGCTTCAAGCTTTTGTGATCTATCTCCTCACGATGCGTGAAGACTACGATTCCCGCACGTTGTGGACCTTGACCGGCGTCGCGAGTCGCATCGCTCAGGGCATGGGCTTACACCGGGATGGCGAAGAACTGAGCCTTCCACCGTTCGAAACAGAGATTCGGCGACGGCTCTGGTGGCAGATATCTATCCTCGACTTCCGCTCGGCCGAGTTGACCGGGTCACATCGCTTTGGGGACTTCAGCCTGTCGGACACCAAGGTGCCGACCAACGTCAACGATGAAGACCTCTATCCCGGCATGACAGAACCACCTGTGCCCCACACACGACCCACGGAAATGATCACCTGTCTCTTGAGATGCGAGTTTGGCGCCTTTTGGAAAGAGAAGCTGATCGCGAAGGGTCTCACGCGAGATTTCAGGAGGGCGCCGGATTTTCGCGGCCTGTCAGGGATGTTCATGTCTCTGGAAGAACGGGATCGCAACGTCAGCGAACTTGAACAGCGCTTGGAGGAAAAGTTCCTGCGATATTGTGACCCTTCCATCCCCCTGCAGTTCATGACCTCGATCATCGGGCGCTCTGCGGTCAACAGCATGAGACTGATGGCACATCATCCACGGCGATATGCAAAGTATGAAGACGTGCCGGAAGAGGAAAGACATCTCCTCTGGACCTTGGGCTTGAAGTTGCTGGAGAGCGACAACCTGGCCCATTCGTCGAGAGGTCTCCAACGCTATATGTGGCACAGCAATGTCTATTTTCAGTGGCAGGCTCTCATCCACATCCTGGGCGAACTCAGGACCCACACCCTGGGAGACGAGGTTGACAAGGCCTGGCGGCTGGTGGATGAAGTATTTGAACATCATCGCAACTTTGTCACCGATAACAAGAAACCCTTGCACGTGGCTGTCGGGAGTCTATGTCTGAAGGCGTACACCGCCAGGGAGCAAGCCCTCCGGGAAAATAGCGGCGGCACCTTACCCAGCAGAGTCCCCGAGTATATCACCCTGTTGAGAAAACAGAGAGCGGTTCTGAAGAAAGGAACGGCCGTCCCCTCGACCACACGGCCGCTTCAAGCTGAGATGGCCTCTCCGCAAGACGCGCCAGTCAATCAGACAGCGACACTAGATGCCATGACCATGCCAGCTGCTTCGGATTACGATCCGCCGGCCCTAGCTGCCCAAACTCAGATGCAGCAACAGCAACAGCAACAACATCCACGACAACTACAACAACAACAGCAGCCCGTCGTGCCCCTTCCGTTCATGGCGACCTTTGATCCCTCGCTGGCCCAAGATTTCATGAACACCGACATTCCCATGGATTGGTTGCAGTGGGACTATTTGCTCCAGGACCTCGACGCCGCGGAGGAGCAGCAGTTTCAGCGAATGTGAGACGACAAGGATGAGAAAGGAGTTATTGTTACGGAGCGGCGCAATACAAGGAGCAAATCACGAACAAAAGCATGATAATGGTGACAGCACGCCACTGCCGGTGGGTCCAGTGGAGTGATTGATTCGCCAGCGTGTTATCTGCAGAGCAATTCTCAACTCAACCACTATGTACACCGGTGGAGGAGATGGCACGACTCCTTCCTGTGGACGGAGTGCCTGGAATGTCAGGATAAAGATCCAATCTGCTCTGCCAACGAGCAAGTCAGCGTCGATAATATTCAAATTCATGGAGAACTATTTACATCCGTGTAACTCGGAGAACTTTTGCATCCATCTCTTCACAGACGCAAAGTTCTTTCTACCCTGAGCAGCGTGGTCTATGTGCTCCTTGGATGATGATAATCCGCCCCACTTCTCACAAATCGTTTACCCACTCAGCTTTCACCGGGCCGCTGAGGTCGATGACCCGGCCTTCGCTGATGTCCTGACCCAACAGGTACAGGTCATCGAGAAAGGCCGGAATGAAGGAGCCAGGACCGCGACACCTGTCGCCGTGGGCCGCCGCACGTTCGGCCGCGATCTCATAGTGCAGGAGGCCTGCCAGCGCGGCGAGGAATTTATCCTGCCTGTGCACCGCGACATAGCTGGCGATGACGCTGCCCAGGGCACATCCGCTGCCGGTGATCTTCCCCAGCCAGTGGCTCCCGTTGGAGACAGCGACCGTCCTGTGACCGTCCGAGAGGTAGTCGGTGGCGCCGGT
>Ga0255336_100803_pt1 | contig 34833 bp, 29 predicted proteins | sample MeOH1_35cm_T3_17_FD_189102 | JGI IMG/M metagenome (GOLD analysis project Ga0255336, IMG submission 189102) | Sandy soil microbial communities from University of British Columbia, Vancouver, Canada - MeOH1_35cm_T3_179 | ecosystem: Engineered > Artificial ecosystem > Sand microcosm > Unclassified ...
CGGAGGCGGTGACGGCGTAAAGAGCAAGAGCAAAGTCAAAGACCCCACGTCAGCTCGGTGGTTGCGGTATCATACGGGTATGCCCGAAGTGAAGTTTCCCATTGCGGCGCCGCGGCACGAGTTCTTCAGCGATGATGCGCGGCTCAAAACGATCCACGACAAGGTGATTGGCGGCGAACGTCTCGATGAGAGCGACGCGCTAGCCCTTTATCGCACGCCGGACATGTTGGCCCTAGGCTGGCTGGCAAACTATGTGCGTGAGCGGATGCATGGCAACGTTGCGTATTTCAATGTGAATCGCCACATCAATCACACGAACGTTTGCGTGGCAGCTTGCAGGCTGTGCGCGTTCGGCCGTAAGAAGGGAACAGAAGGCGCTTACACAATGGCGCTGGAGGAAGTGTTCGAGTCGGCTGCGTCGGGATACACGGAAGCGGTGACGGAGTTCCACATTGTTGGAGGGTTGCATCCGGAACTTCCGCTGAAATACTTCACGGACATGCTAAGCGGATTGAAGCAAAGATTTCCCCATGTGCACTTGAAGGGCTTCACGATGGTGGAGATCTCGTTCTTTGCCAAGCTGAACAAGATGTCGATCAGGGATGTGCTGCTGAAATTGAGAGAGGCAGGACTGGATTCGATGCCGGGCGGCGGAGCGGAAATTTTTTCAGAGCGCGTGCGGGCGATCATCTGCGATCACAAGATCAATGGCAATGAATGGCTGGATGTGGCGCGCGAAGCGCACTTGATGGGAATCAAGTCGAACGCGACGATGCTTTATGGACACATCGAAGGCGACGAGGACCGGGTCGATCATCTGCTGAAATTGCGGGCACTGCAGGACGAAACCAAGGGTTTCCAAACCTTCATTGGACTCTCGTTCCATCCCGATCACACGGTGTTGCAGCATCTGCCGTGGACGACCGGAATGCTGGACTTGAAGCAGGTTGCGGTTGCGCGGTTGGTGCTGGATAATTTCCCGCACATCAAAGCGTATTGGCAGATGCTGACGCCGAAGATTGCGCAGATTGCGTTGCGCTTCGGAGCCGACGATATTGATGGTACGGTGGTGGAAGAAAAGATATATCATGATGCGGGCGCGACGACTCCGCAAGGCTTGAGCCGACAGGACCTGATCCGGCTGATCGAGGCCGCAGGGCGGGTTCCCGTGGAGCGCGACACGTTGTACAGGGCCGTTACGCGCACGGAGACGTCGGTTACGGTTTCTGTATAGCGCGTTAATTTATCGCATATCTCGGCCGTCATCTATCGAGGGATGACGGCTTTGTTTTTTTGCGGTGCATAACCAAATTAAGCGACTCTGAGATACAGAGATTCCGGAATTCCCAACCCGGTGCATGCTTGTGACCTTAGGACGTGCAACCGCATTCTTTTTGCTTGCCTCTTTGTAAAACAGTGATAGATTCCATCAGTTCAAGCCGTACTGTCGAAGGCATCGATTTTAACGAGGCTCGCAGATGAACGTCCATTTCACTTACAAGCTGGGTAAATCTCCGAAGATTGAGGAGTACCTTCAATCACAAATTGAAAAACTTGGACCGCGGCTGCACGTGTTCAATCCGGACATGGTTTCGCTGCGGGGGTTGATTGAGGAGGCACCGAAGTCGGGCTTCACGGTGGCGTTGAACTTGCGATTGCCCGCAGGTCAGATGGCCGCCCGCGCGAGTGCGGAAACGCTTCATGCGGCTATTCGGATTTCGTTTGAAGATTTGACGGAACAACTGCGCAAACATAAAGAACACTTGCGGAGTCAGTACCGATATCCGCGGGTGCGAGGGTCGGAACGGCACAGAATCGAGCCGCAGGTCGCGTTTGAGAGCACAGTGGCGGCGGTGAGGCCGGAAGCGATTTCCAGCGGAGACGTAACCGGATTTGTGAATGCAAATTTGGAGAGGTTGCATCGATACATCGAACGCGAGTTGCGCTTCCGGCGCGACAGCGGACAGCGTCGGTTGGCGGAGGTCAGCGCCGAGGAAGTGATCGACGAGGTGATTGCCAGCGCGCTGGATGAGCATCGCCCACGTCCGGAGAAAATTGCGCTGGAGCCGTGGTTATATAGACTTTCGCGTTCGGCGATGGATAGGCTGGGAAACCAGCTTGAGTCCGGCCCGAAATCGGTTCGGCTGAATGATTCAGAGCTGCATCCAGTTGAGGACATCGATGGCGAAGAGATGATGCAGTTTTATCATCCGGACGAGAGTTTGACGAACGAGAACCTGATCGCCGACCATCGCGGAAGCACGCCTGAAGATGACGCATCCCGCGACGAACTTATGGGGATGGTGGAGCGCGCACTGCGTCGCGCGACGAAGCATCAACGAGAAGCTTTCCTGCTGTTTACGATGGAAGGTTTTCGGCTGACGGAGATCGCTGCAATTACCGAGCGTACTGCGGAACAGGTCCAGGCAGACGTTACGGTAGCGCGTGAGCATTTGAGGCGTTCGCTGATTAACGCTGGAGAGCGGAGGCAGAAGCTGGTGAACAATCGAATGCAGGGGCGAAGCGCGTAAGGACTGATTGTCACGGAAAGTGCAATAGTAACGGCAAGAGCAAAGTCAAAGACCCCACGTCAGCCCGATGAAACCGGGCGGGACGTGATGGGGCACCAGAAGCGTCGTGTGCAGGGGAAGCGTGAGTTGTGCGCTCGTAGAGACCAAAGAACGGGGCGCGAGCCAGGGGCACCGGAGGTTTTTTGGGGGAGAGAGAAGAATCGATAACGAAGTGGGGAAGTTTGGGAGGGCCGCGCAAGCCCTCCCGGAAATCTAGGTATTGGATGCGCTAATTAGCGGGAAGCAAGCTCCCAACCATGATCGCCTTTGATGACTACGAGCGAGGCCTGGGAGGGCGCTGCGTGATAGTACTTGGCTCCGTGTTGATCGATTAACATGCCGCGCTCATAGGTGGGCAGGCTTTGGACGAGCTTTCCGTCGATGTCGAACATCTCGCCTGCCTTGGTGGGCTCCCAGGTCCAGGTGTAGTGAACCTCAAATGCCTCCTGGTTCAAGCGGGTCAGTTCGCCGATGGCAACGAGTTTGCGGGATGCGAGGGGAAGCGTGTATCCGACGGTGTCGTTCTTGCCAGGTGAGCCTTTTACTTCAGGGAACGAGGCTAAAAACGTTTTGCCCGCGGGGGTCAGATCGACCTTGGCGGTGGTTCCCTTTGGCTTTGCAATCTTGATGATTCCGGCCTTCTCTAACAGTTTGTAATGAGGATCATTCGGACTGTCTGCTGCGTAGAGGCTTACGTTTCCGGTATAAAAAGTGACAGTAACGGGATCGGTTTTCTTTAGCTTGGTTTGGACGGCCGCGGTGGCCTGTTCTGGCTTTGGTTTTTGCTTTCCCTGGTAAATGACAACGCCCAGACCGCCGACGAAGAGTCCAACCAGCAGGAGAATGATCAGGACTGGACCAAACGACGAACCTTCCTTCTGTTCCATTTCAATTTCTTGTTCAAACATGTTGGTACCCTCCGAAGTGGGACCGCCTTCTGCGATTCAGCAGAACTTGAAGCTCCGCCGGCGCCATCATATGCCCGTTTTGGTTGAGCGATGCATAAAAATCTGCATGGCGGAAGCAACTTTGGTTCCGGTTCAGGAGCGGACCAGATCGTGGTGAAAATACAGGGGAAGAAGCGGGGTGGAATCTCAGGAGAAGAGTTGCTGCGAGTGAATTTATGAACGGAATTTCATTCTTTGAATGATGGAGATGTAGGATAAGGAGTTCGAGTCTGCACAATAGAGGAACAAAGAGTGAATCCTTCCGATCATCGCGAGCAAGCAGGGCAGGAAGTACTGGAAACACGAGAATGGCTAGATTCGTTGGATTACGTTCTGGAGAATGGCGGTCCGGAACGTGCAGGACGATTGCTTCAACAGTTGGCACTGCATACCGCACGATCCGGCTATCGCCTTCCCTTTTCGGCAACTACTCCTTATCAGAATACGATTCCATCCGTTAAACAGCCGCCTTTCCCGGGCAGCCAGGAGCTGGAACGCCGCATTAAGAGCCTTGTCCGCTGGAATGCGCTGGCGATGGTGATGCGGGCAAACAAGCGCCAGGAAGGCATTGGCGGACATATCTCTTCGTATGCGTCGGCTGCGACGTTATATGAAGTGGCGTTCAATCATTTCTTTCGGGCGCAGACTCCGGACGGAGATCGAGACCTGGTGTATTTCCAGGGACATGCAGCGCCGGGAATCTATGCGCGGGCGTTTCTGGAAGGGCGTATCTTGGAAAAGAAGCTTGAGAACTTCAGGCGGGAGTTGGCGGATGGCGGCGGTCTGAGTTCGTATCCGCACCCGTGGCTGATGCCGGAGTTCTGGGAGTTCCCGACGGTCTCAATGGGACTGGGGCCCATACAGGCGATCTACCAGGCACGTTTCAATCGCTATCTTGAAAATCGCGGATTGAAGCAGTGCAACCAGGGTAAAGTCTGGGCATTCCTCGGCGATGGTGAGACGGACGAACCGGAGTCGCTGGGCGCAATTACGCTGGCTTCGCGCGAGAAGCTCGATAACCTGATCTTCGTTGTCAACTGTAACCTGCAGAGGCTGGACGGGCCGGTGCGCGGCAATGGAAAGATCATCCAGGAACTGGAGGCGATCTTCCGCGGCGCGGGCTGGAACGTGATCAAAGTCATATGGGGCACGGACTGGGATCAGTTAATCCAGAAGGACCGCGATGGTCTGCTGGTGAAGCGCATGGGCGAATTGTGCGACGGCCAGTATCAGAAGTTGTTCGTCGAGAGCGGTACGTACTTCCGGCAGAACTTCTTCGGCACCGATCCGCGACTGCTGAAGATGGTGGAGCACCTGAGCGACGAGCAGATTGAGAAGATGCGGCTGGGTGGGCATGATCCGATCAAGGTTTATACCGCATACAAGGCCGCTGTCGATCACACGGGCTCGCCTACGGTGATACTGGCGAAGACCATTAAGGGATACGGGCTAGGTGAGAGCGGTGAAGGCAGGAACATCACTCACCAGCAGAAGAAGATCAACGACGAGGAGTTGCTGATCTTCCGTTCGCGATTTGGAATTCCTATCGCGGATGAAAAGCTGCACGATGCGCCGTTCTATCGTCCACCGGATGACTCGGCTGAAATTTCATACATGCGCGAACGGCGTAAGCAGTTGGGCGGATATTTGCCGGATCGCAAGATGCGCGCGCCAAAGCTGGAGCCGGTGAACGAAGAATTGTTCAAAGAGTTCTACAGCGGAGCCCCGGACCGCAAGGTTTCAACAACGATGGTGCTGGTTCGAATGATTGCCAAGATGCTGCGCGATCCGAAGATCGGCAAGCTAATTGTTCCCATCATTCCGGATGAAGCCCGCACGTTCGGCATGGAAGCTCTGTTCCGGCAGGTGGGAATTTATTCGAGCGTTGGACAGAACTACGAGCCGGTCGATATGGATACCTTGTTGTATTACAAGGAGGCCAAGGACGGGCAGATTTTAGAAGAGGGCATCACGGAGGCTGGCGGACTCTCCGAGTTCATCGCCGCGGGAACCTCGCCTGCACATCATGGGATCAACGCGATTCCGTTCTTTGTGTATTACTCGATGTTCGGTCTGCAGCGCGTGGGCGACCTGGTGTGGGCGGCTGGCGATCAGCGCGCAAAGGGCTTCTTGTGCGGAGGCACGGCGGGACGCACGACGCTGGCGGGAGAAGGATTGCAGCATCAGGACGGGCACAGCCATCTGCTGGCGTATCCAGTCCCAAATCTGCTGGCATACGATCCGGCCTTTGCGTTTGAGATTGCGATCATCGTTCAAGAAGGTATTCGCCGGATGTATGTAGAACAGGAAGACATTTTCTACTACATCACGGTGATGAATGAGCCGTGGGAGCAGCCGAGCATGCCGGGAGATGTTCGCGACGGCATTCTGAAAGGCTTGTACCGCTTCCGCACCTCGGAGAAGAACGACTTCAAGCTGAAGGCGCAGTTGTTTGGCTCGGGCGCGATCATGCTGGAGGTTTTGAAGGCCGCCGAAATTCTGGAAGAGAAGTACAAGGTTGCCGCCGACGTGTGGAGCGTTACCAGCTACAAGGAACTGTACAAGGACGGCAATGCCTGCGAACGCTGGAATATGCTGCATCCGGGCTCGGCCCCTCGCGAGTCTTTTGTTGCTTCACAACTTAAGAGCGCAGAGGGCGTCCTGGTGGCGGCTTCCGATTATGTGAAGGCAATGCCGGAGTCGATTTCGCAGTGGATGCCGCGACCGTTGATTGCACTTGGGACGGACGGCTTTGGGCGCTCGGAGAGCCGGGTTTCATTGCGCGACTTCTTTGCCGTCGATGCCAAGCACATTGTGCTGGCCACGCTGACCGGGCTTCTTCGCGACGGCAAGATGAAGGCTGCCGATGTAAAGAAGGCGATTGCCGATCTTGGAATTGATTCCGAGAAGGCGGATCCGTTCTCAATGTAGTGGTTCTGCGTAGGTAGTTCAGGCGCTTCGGAGCGGCCGCTTCGGCGGCCGCGATTCCGGGCTCGAAGTTACAGGCGCGCGGTCCACTGGGCCGGCAACCATCGAAAGGAAATGCTGTGGCTACAGAATTCAAACTCCCGGAGCTTGGTGAAAACATCGAGTCCGGCGACGTGGTAAGAATCGCAGTTACCGCTGGTGAATCGATCAAGGAAGGTCAGGCTGTCGTCGAACTTGAGACTGACAAGGCTGTGGTCGAAGTGCCCTCGACGGTGAACGGCGTGATCGATCAGGTCATTGTGACTCCTTCGCAGAAGGTGAAGGTGGGTGACGTGCTGTTCACTTACTCGGCTGCGGAAACATCGGCTGAAACTGACGGTAAGAAACCTGCTGCTGTATCGAAGGAAAGCTCGGCAGAGCCTCCGGAGGTAGCGGAGCCTGCGGTTTCGGAGAGGCCCACGGTAGAGGCGAAGACCGTGGCGCGGAATGTGCCAGAGTTACGCGCCTCGGCGGTGAATGCGTCGAGTGCCGAATTCAGGCTGCCGGAACTGGGCGAAAACATTGAGTCCGGAGAGGTGGTTCGAGTCGGAGTCGAGCCGGGTGGGACGGTTAGCAACGGCCAGACGGTGCTCGAACTTGAGACTGACAAAGCGGTGGTGGAAGTGCCATCGACGGTGAGTGGGACAGTCAGCGAAGTGAAGGCGCAAGTGGGGCAGAAGCTGAAAGTGGGCGACCTGATTTTTACGGTTGCTGCCACAGCAGGCGCTCCGAAAGAGACGGCTCCTGCTGCGGCTCCGGCAACGCCTCGCAAAGCTGCGCCGGGGGTAGAGGAAAATCCCTCGGATCAGAACTCGATGTCGATGGCTCGGCACAGCTTCCGGTCGGCTCGCACACTGGAAGGCAAGAGCGAGGAAGAGGCATTTCCTCCTGACGCTCCGCCGCAGGTTGATCACGAACCGCATCCGGCGGGGTTGGAGAAGCATGCGGGTCACGAGCACCGCACAGTTCCGGCGGCACCGATTGTGCGCAAACTGGCTCGCGAAATTGGCATAGATATTTACTTGGTGAAGGGAAGCGGTCCGGGCGGACGTATCAGCGAAAGCGATGTGAAGGCATTCGCGAAGGGCGTGTTCGCGAGGATGGCCGATCCAGCAGCCGCGGTTCAGGTTGCTCCCGGTGCGGGGAACGTGGTGGTGAAACTGCCCGACTTCAGCCGCTTCGGAAAGATCGAGAAGGTATCGCTGCGCGGAATTCGCCGTAAGACCGCCGAACATCTGGCGGTGGCGTGGAATGTGATTCCGCACGTTACGCAATTTGATAAGGCGGACGTCACTGAGTTGGAAGAACTGCGCAAGCGCTTCGCTCCGAAGGCGGAAAAGCTTGGCGGCAAGATGACGATGACGGCGATTGCGTTGAAGATTGTCGCCTCGGGGCTGAAGGCGTTCCCGCAGTTCAATGCGTCGATCGATATGGCGAGCGAAGAGATCATCTACAAGCGCTACATCAACGTGGGCGTTGCGGTGGATACAGATCGCGGGTTGCTGGTTCCGGTGATCCGCGATGTGGACAAGAAGAACATTATCGAACTGGCGGTGGAGCTCTCGACGATTTCCAAGAAGGCTCGCGATAAAAAGCTTACGGCGGAGGACATGGAGGGTGGCTCGTTTACGATCACGAACCTTGGTGGCGTGGGCGGTACATCATTTACTCCTATCGTGAATCATCCGGAGGTTGCAATTCTGGGGATGTCGCGGTCTCGGGTGGAGCCGGTGTGGATGAATGATAAGTTCGAGCCACGCACGATGCTGCCACTCTCAGTGTCATATGACCATCGCATTATCGACGGGGCCGATGCGGCGCGGTTTACACGTTGGATCGTGGACGCGCTAGAGCAACCGTTCCTGCTGTCGGTACAGGGGTAGGATCAGGAGCCCCACCCTTTCGCCTAAAGAATGGCGGGGCTCCCGATCAATGAACCTTTCTGATGGGTGCAGTGCTCTGTATTAGTAGCGTTCAAGAAATTGTTGAAGGTTGCGGCCATTCCGGCTTGGCAAATTTAGGAAAGTGGAAGCGAGATATGTCGAACACAAACGTAAAAGTTGCGGTGATTGGTGGCGGCCCGGGTGGCTACGCCGCTGCCTTCCTTGGTGCCGATCTTGGCCTTGACGTTACTCTCATCGATAATGAAAAAAATCCTGGCGGAGTTTGCCTCTATCGCGGGTGCATTCCGTCGAAGGCGTTGCTGCATGTATCGGCACTGATCAATGAATCCAAACACGCAGCGAACTGGGGCGTGGAGTTTGGCGAGCCGAAGATCGATGTGGCGAAGCTGCGTGCTTTCAAGGAAGGCGTTGTGGCAAAGCTGACCGGCGGGCTGGGAATGATGTCGAAGCAGCGCAAGGTTACCTACATTCAGGGCGAGGCGAGCTTCGTGAATTCGACTACGCTGAAGGTGAAGAAGGCCGCGGGTGGCGAAGAGACTTTGCAGTTCGACAAGATCATCATTGCTACGGGTTCGTCTCCGGCGCGTCCTGGGCCGCTGGCTGCGACCGGAGCAAACATCCTCGATTCGACGGGTGCGCTGGATTTGAAAGACGTGCCCAAAACATTTCTCGTGATCGGTGGCGGCTACATCGGATTGGAGTTGGGGACGGTGTATGCCACTCTCGGATCGAAGGTGGATGTGGTGGAAATGACGCCGGGACTGCTGCCGGGCGCAGATCGCGACCTGATTCCGCCGCTGCAGAAGCGGCTGGAAAAGCTGTTCAACAAGATCATGCTGAACACGGCAGTCACCGCGCTAAAGGATGAAATTTCGAGCGTGAAAGTAACGTTCAAGAATCCCGACGGCAAGGTTGAGGAAGTAAAATACGACAAGGTGCTCGTGTCGGTAGGAAGGCGTCCGAACTCGAAGGTTCCGGGGCTGGAAAAGACCAAGGTGAAGGTGAACGAGCGCGGATTTATCTCGATCAACAAGCAGTTGCAGACGGACGATCCGTCGATTTATGCGATTGGCGACGTGGCGGGCGATCCTATGCTGGCGCACAAAGCTTCACATGAAGGACGCACGGCGATAGAACACATTGCGGGGCACAAGGTGGAGTTCGCGCCCTATGCGATTCCGGCAGTGGTGTTCACCGATCCGGAGATTGCGTGGGCGGGATTGACGCAGACCGAGGCCGAAGCGAAGGGGATGGAAGTCGATATCGTGAAGTTCCCCTGGGCGGCGAGCGGACGCGCTGTGACGCTGGATCGCACGGAGGGGTTGACGAAGTTGCTGATCGATAGGAAGACCGAGCGGGTGCTGGGCGGGGCGATTGTGGGGCCCGGAGCCGGCGACATGATTGCAGAGATTGTGCACGCGATTGAAATGGCCGCTACGGCTTACGATCTGGGGCACACGATCCATCCGCATCCTACGCTTTCGGAAACGATCATGGAGGCTTCCGAGGTGTTCTACGGAACGTCTACGGACCTCTACCGTCCGAAGCGGAAGTAAGCGAAAAAGCAGCAGTAGTTTTGGAGCCCGGCGCAAAAGATGCCGGGCTTCTTCTTTTGATTGTGCTGGAGATTCCTTTAGATAGATGGCGAGGTGCACTGGGCAGAGATGGTCTTCGTTCCGAATTGCACGCAACCCCTTTCGCCGGTCCTGCATTTCGCATCTTCAACATGGGTGACGAGGTGTGTTCGGCAGCACTGGAGGATTTGCAGTGACTTACTTTGAGGAACGGAGCAGAAGAGTGGGAATGCGAGTCTTCGGATTTCTGGCACGGAAGCCAGTCTTTGCAATGTTTGGAGCCCTCGTCGTGATGCTGGGTCTCACCGGGCCTTCGTTTGCAGTGCTGGGCGGCAAAGCGTCGTCGATTGCGGCTGATCAATCGCAGATGAAGGCGAGCCGAAGGGTCACTTCTAACGGACGATTCCAGGTTCATGAATTGCAGACTGACGGTAACAGCGTGGTGCGTGAGTTTGTCTCGCCGGATGGGAACGTCTTTGGAGTGACGTGGACGACTCAGTTCGTACCGCAGTATTCGCAATTACTGGGCAGCTACACGGCCCGGCTTAACAAAGCGGCACAGACGCGACGAAATCATCGCGCGCCGCTAAATATCAACGAGCCGGGATTCGTTTTCTCCGCCTTTGGACACATGAGGTATTACTCTGGCCGTGCCTACATTCCTTCCATGGTACCTGCGGGAGTTATCGCTGAGGAGATTAGATAATGCGCAGAACTCTTTGTGCTCTCTCCGCGGGAATCACTTGTGCCCTGCTGCTGCTTGGATTGGCATGCGGCGGCGGAAGTTCGGCGTCCAAGGCCAGCACCGGCGGCGGGACAACTCCGACAATACCGGGTACACCAACAGCGACGGGCACGGTCAACACAGTTCCCATTTCGGTGAATGCAGGGCCTTCCACGAAGTTTGCGTACACGAATGGCGTATTTGTCAGTGTCACGATTTGCAAGCCGGGAACGAGCACCTGCGCGACGGTTCCGGATGTGCTGCTGGATACGGGATCGACGGGGTTACGGCTGCTATCGAGCACGGTGACGGCGGCGGGACTGACGAATGTTTCATTGGGCGGAACCACGACACTGACTAACTGTGTGCAGTATTTGGACAACAGTTATAACTGGGGTCCAGTGGCACTGGCAGACATTCAGATGGGGGGAGAGATTGCAAAATCGGTCCCCATCCAGGTTATCGCACAGCCTGGGGATACGTTCCCGGCGGCGCCCGCCACCTGCGGAGGAACGGCAAACAACACGACAGACACGCTGCTGGCCAATGGCATTCTGGGCGTGAGTTTCTTCCTGCAGGATTGCGGAGCGGCGTGCGCGCCGGGAACAACATTTAATGGCGGCAGCTACTATGCTTGCAATTCAACTACCTGCCAGCAGACCACCGCGCCGCTGGCGCAGCAGTTGCAGAACCCGGTGAGTATGTTCGCCACCGACAACAACGGTCTGGCGATCACGCTGTCGAGCATTCCTGACGTCGGAGCAGTGAGCACCTCTGGTACGCTGCAGTTTGGTATTGCCACGCAGTCAGACAACGCACTGGGTAGCGCCGTGGTGTTAACGCCCGACAACTCCGGTAACTTCATGACTACGCTTGGCAGCACAAGCACCAACGTAGCATTCATCGACAGTGGCTCCAGCGCGCTTTTTTTCCTGAGCAGCGCTACGACTGGACTGGCAGAGTGCACGGGTGCGAATGTTTCCGGCTTTTACTGTCCGGCGACTCCGCAGACGTTGACTGCCACAAACAAAGGCAAGAACGGAACATTGTCCAAGGTGACCTTCAGCGTGACTGAGGCAGACACTCTCTTGAACTCCAATAACGACGTGTTCTCAAACCTGGCCGGAACGGGAACCGATCCGCAGATCGGGCCTTACTTCGACTGGGGCTTGCCGTTCTTTCTCGGTCGCAAGGTGTTCGTGGCCTTCGATGGGGCGAGCGCCGGGGGAACCGCAGGGCCGTTCTGGGCGTACTGACCCGTGAACGAAGGGAGAGTTCGGCTAAGGAGGCCGGGCTCTCATTGCTAACACGATGAGACTAGTGGGAGGAGGCCCTTGTGGGGTTGGTTGTGCGCATGAACCCCAAGGCCTGTGAGACGGACATTTTAGGGACGGAGCGATAGTCCCACGACGTTTCGGTTTCTTCGATGCGTAGCGGCTTGACGATAACGACGCGCCCTTCGAAGACCAGTTGCATACGCGTCATTCCCCAGTGCTTGCCTGCAACTTTGGCTTGCGTGATTTCGATGTGCCCGCCGCGATTGAGCCTGCCAATAAAGCCCCAGCCAAAGGTGACGTCCCTGAAGAGAGTTCCCTCGATTCGGCTGATGCGCTTTTCCTCGCGGTCAATGAGGATCACGGCCTTCATCCCTCGCAACACTTGCGACTCGTAATTAGGGGCGGAGAATGCAGGGTTCGGGGAACACTCCAGGCGGTGGTTGCGCTCATCGTGGGCGGTGGAGGCGTACTCGCAATTGAACGCATCGGGCAGTGCGCGCAGGATGCGTTCGATGTGCTGCTGATCTTCGCGCTGCTTGCTGGCCTTGTCGCGCATTTTTTGAGGATCGAGCAGACGATTGACGCGCTCGTCGTCCTGCTGGCGCTCGACGGCGCTGAGAGGTTTGTCGTTGATCGCGACGGTGCGGGCGAGAATGCCTTCGGGTATTTTGACCATCAACTTAGTTACAGAGCCGCGCGGTTTTTGCAGCCGATCCATCCAGGCGTAGTACTCATCATCGTTACCGAGCTTTTCGCTATCGACAGCCTGGCGGAGTAGATCGTTTGCCTTCACGGATTGCTCGACGGAGTCGGAACGAAGGGCCTGAGCCGGAGTGAACAGCGCCAGGATGATTGCAGGAATCAAGGCAAGAATCAGATTGCCAGTTCGCAGTCTTAACAGGTTTATAGGTGCTCGGAAACTCATGTGCCTCGATTATCAAGGATGTTAGTCTCGCTCTCAAGGATTGGAGTGGAAATCGGAAGAATTCGATTCCTCACGGCGAATCATTTCTGGATGAGGGCAGGACTTTGCTACCCTTTGGTGGTAAAGAACAAGATGTGCGGGAGCTTTTCTGTGGATTTGAACGAGGCTGCAGGTCAGTACGGCGCTCCGGTGCTGGCGGTGTGTGGATTTTCCGGTTCCGGAAAGACGACGCTGCTTGAGACCGCAATTCCAAAGCTGGTGGGACGTGGGCTGGCGGTTGCGGTGGTCAAGCACGATGCTCACGGATTCGAAGTGGATAAACCAGGGAAGGATTCGGACCGGCTGTTTCGAGCGGGAGCCGCGGTGGCGTTGCGCGGGCCGCAGCAGCAGTTTGAACGGCGGGGAGCGAAGGCGATCTTATCGTTGGAGACGACGTTGGCGCGGTTAGCTTGCGACCACGATCTGTTGTTGGTGGAAGGGCACAAGGACACGCCGCTGCCTAAGCTTTGGCTGAAGAGCGCGGAGCAGGTGGAGGTTCCGGAAAGCGTTACAAATGTAGCGCAGGTTTTGGAGTGGGACCGCGACAGGTCGGCGGCCTTGATGGAGTACATTGATCGGTGGCTTCCCACGGCATGGAATGCGCGTCCACTTTATCGCGGACTTTTAATCGGGGGAGCGAGCTCGCGGATGGGTTCGCCCAAGCAGATGGTGCTATTCGGCGGACGTATGCTGGGCGAAATTGCGGCGGAGGCACTGGGTGGAATTGGTAGTGAAGGGAATTCCCGGATTGTCGTGCTGGGAGCGGGGTTGCTGCCGGAATCTCTGAAGACGCTTGGGCAATTGCCGGATGCGCCGAACTTCGCGGGGCCGGGCGCCGCATTGATTGCTGCCCATCGCTGGGCTCCTGGGGCGGCGTGGATCGTGGCTGCGTGCGATCATCCGTGGCTCGCACCCGAGCACATTGCGTGGTTGGCGGCGCAACGGCAACCGGGCAGGTGGGCGGTGATTCCGAAGCAGAGCGATGGGCATCCTTGTCCCACGCTGGCGCTCTATGAACCACAGGCGCTGGAGTATATCGCGCGCCAGGCACAGTCCGGTGGATCGCGCGATGCGCGCGCAGCGGTGCTGCTGGATTTGCCGCGCACCGCGATTGTTATGCCTCCAGCGGAATTCGCTAAGGGCTGGGATAACGTGAATACGCGGCAGGAGCTGCGCGCCGAAGAAGAGCAACTTCCACGGCGACAACAAAGCGAAGTAACAGGGCGGAAGGGGTAGACGGTTTGATGACCGCATTTGAGGAAGCACGCCGCATCATCCTGGAAGAGATAACACCGCTTGATGCTGAGCAAGTGCAACTGCTTGAGTCGCTGGGCCGAGTGTTGGCCGAGGATGTTATGGCACCGTGGAGCCTGCCCTCGTTCAGCAACTCCGCGATGGATGGGTATGCAGTGCGTGCGGAAGATTGTCGCGATGGGCGCGTGCTGCCGATCATCGACTACATTCCGGCGGGAGGGCACGCCACGAAGGATGTGACGCCCGGAACGGCGATCAAGATCATGACCGGAGCGCCCGTTCCGGAGGGTTGCGACAGCATCGTGCCGTTGGAAGACGCAAACGAATCGGATGGCAGCCTGCGTGTTGTGAAGCCGGTGAAGCTGCATCAGCATATTCGTCTGGCGGGAGAAGATGTGGGTAAAGGAGAAACCGTGCTGGTGGCCGGTACGGTCGTTCGTCCGTATGAGATCAATATGCTTGCCAGTTTCGGAAAGAAGCAGGTTGCGGTGGTACGCAGGCCGAGAGTGGCCGTGGTGGCAACCGGAGATGAATTGGTCGAGTTAGGCACGGTACCCTTGCCAGGGCAGATTGTGAACAGCAATGCGTATTCGATGGTGGCGGCGATTACCAGTGTAGGAGCAGTGCCGGTCATGGTGGGCATCGCGCGCGACACCCTGGAGAGCACTCGCGAAAAGCTGACGGAAGGATTGAATGCAGATGTGTTGATTACCTCTGCCGGAGTATCGGTGGGCGATCGCGACCTGGTGCGCGAGGTGCTGGAGAGCCTGGGCGTGGAGATTGTCTTCTGGCGGGTGAAGGTAAAGCCTGGTAAGTCAATGGCGTTCGGCAGGAAAGACGGCAAGTTTGTGTTCGCGTTGCCGGGGAATCCAGTGTCGGGGATGCTGACGTTCGAGGAGTTTGTGGCCCCCGCGCTTTTGAAGATGATGGGACATAGAAAGACGCTGAAACCGCTGTTTCCGGCGGTGCTGCAGGGAGCGCTGAAGAAGAAGGCCGGACAGATTCACTTGGTGCGTGTAAGGCTGGAATACATCGATGGGAAGTACCTGGCGTGGAGTGCAGGCAAGCAGGATTCTGGGCGGATGAAAACCTTGCTGCAGGCAAACGGGCTCGCGGTGCTGCCGGAAGATCGCGATTCCTTTGCGACGGGAGAAGAGATTCAAGTGCATCTGCTGGATGAAACAGTGGGCATGACGACGGCGTAATGGAGAGGCAAGTTCGAGCACTTTCTCGATAATGGCTGGAGTTGGGCTGCCCGCTGTGGCACAATTGTCGAGAGATCATTGATTTGAGCCTGAATCGGGCAGTCCTGCCAGGAATTCATGGCAGCAAGGTTGATATCTCGCAGCAGGACCGTCTGTGCGGGGATGGTGAAATGGCAGACACACTAGCCTTAGGAGCTAGCGCCGCAAGGCATGGGGGTTCAAGTCCCCCTCCCCGCACCAACAAAGTATTTTCTTCTCGAACTATCCCTGGTTCGCGATTGGAACTGTGTTGAATAGCAAAACGTCATTGACGGTTTGCTGCTCCTGTCAGAATCTCGACCAACTAAACGAATCCATCATGAAGTTTCCTACAGTGGCAACCAGCGTTGGGGAACTAGTGCTTCCCAGCTCGCGGTCGTAGAAGATGCTGGTGCCACCGGTATCAGTGATGGTTGAGCCAATAAGGCTTCCGTAAAAGTTCGACCCGCCTGAAAGACTGATGGGGGCATTCGGAGCGTAAACAGCTGCTGCGGTCTGTGAACCGCCTGATAGTTTTACGTTACCCGTTCCTGCATACTGAATTTGCAAGTTGATCGGCGTCGGAACCCCACCAGAACTTATATTTGTGACGGTCCCTCCGGTGAAATCGATCGGGGTGCTTTGGTTTTTCCCGGAGATATTGAGAATCACAGGAGTGGTATTCGACGTGCCGGTTGATATCTTCGAATTTCCTGAGAGGCTGATGCTGTTGATGAGGTAGGTTCCACCGGGAGCAAAGGTCACCTTCGCTCCGCCCGAGATAGTGATGTTTCCATATCCGCCTGAAAGCGGGGCGAGAATTAGATTTCCGGCCGACACATCAGTGCAACCTGTTGCGATTTTAGCGCTTGCGCAGGTATCGCTGCCCTGAATCTTAAGATTGTCAGTGGGAGCAACTCCTATTGTGGGTGTTGCGTAATTCACGGGCTGCGACAAGTGTACAAGCCCTCCGGTCACGCAAGCGGCAGGAGGCGCGGCGCTGCAGCCTGTCACTGTGGCATTTCCGTTAACTGTCCAGGCACTGGAGCCATTGGAGCAGTTGCCGACTCCTGTGAGTGGAGTGGACATAGTACCGTCCACGATGGACCCGCTGCCACTTTCATTCAGGTTCCCATTGGAGCCGATGTTTCCGCCATATGCATCGGGCACTACGGTAGGCGGGCTTCCGGCGGCGAGGGTAGCGTTCTTGGAGTCGTAGCTCGCAATTAGAACGCCGCCCGAGAGCTTGAGTGCCCCGCACTGGTTGCCGGTCCCGAAAGCCCCAAAATTTGGCGCCGACACAACCGAAAAGGTGACCTGTCGCTCAATGATTCCCGTTACCTCCACTTGAGAACTGCGGACACCGCCGATGTTGCCGTTCGCCGTAATACTCCACTTCTGGATTGTCACCGGCCCTGAGATCGTGTTCACCTGGCTCATTGCCATCAGGGTGGCCTTAGCGGTGTAGTTTACTGTTGATGTCCCCGATGTAAGGCTGCCTTGAGCAGCGTTCTTGAAGGCGGTCTTGACCGCGTCAACCGGATAGTTTGACTGGCTAGTGGTCGTCGATAACACCACGTCGCCGTTATTGTACTGGACCGGCGATTTTGTCAAATCGTAGTTGCTAAGCAGATCCGTTCCGGTAGAGTCGGGCGCGGTGTATGTGTTTATGAGATAGTTGGCAGCGGCGTTGAGACCGGCTTCTCCGCCGTACCGTGCCTGCGTCATCATCCGATAATTGAGTCCCGACCACGTTTCGGATTTGCCAAGAAACATCATCGATACGCCCATCACCGATAGAATCATTACGAAAATGAGGGCGAAGAATAAAGCCACTCCCTTTTGGTTCCATTGTTTGGTCATGGTTATTCTCCCTTTTCAACCATCACTGTAATAAGGCGGTGACGCTTGCCGGCATCGGCTGGATCTTTTCCAGATACTTAGCGGTATCTAATTCCCAGGTTTCAAACACATTACGTGGGGAAACATTTAGCAACGCCTTTGTTTCTTGTTGAAACTGATGCGTTTGCGGGTCTTGTAACTGCGTCTGCACTGTCAGTGTCACGGCCACGTCAAGCACATAGGTATTACCGGAGTTACCGGAAGCGGTTTGATATTGAAAGCAGGGGGTGCCGCCTGGATTGGGCAGAAGGTTGCCAACCAATACCATTCTAGCGTCTATAGGTGTTTTCGAAACTGCGTCAAACAACATCTCATTGCGATATAGATATCCAGGTGCGGAGGGCGGCCCAGGGGAACAAGTATACTCCACGTAAAGGATGTTTCCGTCCCTGTTTATATCACCGTATAACTTCAATACGGACCCGGTAGAGCCGTTGGGGTAACTCGATGCAGTAGTTTGGTTAAAACAGTACGCGCTACCGGAACTGGTGGTACAGGAATCGGGCGGCACAATACCAGTAGCAAACCCGCCCGAAACATTTACTGGTGCGCCGGTGTGGTTAAACGTGAATCCGGCTGTAGCTGTAGTGGTAATCGTACCTGTGCCCACGGCATTCACCTGGACAGTTTCATAATTATCACCTGCATCCACGTTCAGATACATGTTGGGGAACATACCCAGCGTCGAGCTGACAGTGGCAGTCTGCGATCCAGCCGTTCCCGACAGGGTCACGCTGGCAGGCAGCGAGATCCTTCCTGCCTGGCCAATTTCCTGCTGCATTAATTCCGTGGCGTTGCGAACGCCTGTATGCATCTCGGTCCGGTTTTTAATGGTGCCCTGCACATTCATTATCTGCATCATTCCCGTCGAGATGATTCCGATAACGAGCGAGAGGATAGCCAAGCTAACCATCAACTCCAGTAAGGAAAACCCTCCCTCTCCAGTACCGTTCCATCTGGATCGGCCTGACTGTGTGGCGGAGCACACGTTCTCTCGGGGGGAGGCATGGCAATTCGATTTCGGAGGATGGACGAAGCTGGACGCAGCAACGCCGAACGCTGTGAGCTTCCGTGCTATTCCGCGCTGTAACATTTGGCGTCCCTCAGAAAGGATAGCTTTTCAACACCGTTACCGTAGAGTTTGGGAGTTCTCCCCGGATTCCGACCTGGTTAAGCACACGTGTTGTGACCGTGATCTGTTTCATTTTACTCACCCCGCCGGGTCCTGCCGAAATCTGCCAGACTCGAATGTAAGCCCACGACGCTGGTGCGTTACCTCCGGCGCCAGCAACAGGCGTTCCAGTGCTATCCAAGTAATCCACGTAGCCTGTCACGGGATTGCTTGGATCGGAACTGCCCCCGGTTCCAGTTCCGGTCGCAGGATTCGTCGGAGGATTAGGGCAGCCTGCCAGCCCGGTTCCACCTGAGGCTACAGAAGGCATTTGAGTAGTATCGGAAATGGCATCGCAATAGGCGAGCGCGAGAAGCTGTTCCATTTTGTCCTGGGAGTATTCGGTGGTGCGAGCCACCAGATGCCCCTGATTCTCCGTGGTTGAAACGGCTAATGCAGCCAGCCCCAGAACACCACCTGCACAAATGAGGATGATTGCGATGGCTATCATGGTTTCGATTAGCGTTGTGCCAGCTTGGGCACTGCGCTTACGGGAACCACCCGTTTTAACATGTCGTATCATCATCGCTCCTCAGTGCTGCTGCCATGCAGCGGTCGACACATTGGGGGTATACCATTTCTGAATCAATCCAGATGCGAGCAGCGTGTTCCCGAAAACAGATGCTCCGTCCGTCACGTAAAACGCGTCTTTTGCGTTGGGCGCACCGTTTGCAGTTGGATCAACGGGAACGCCGCGCGAATTGAACTCAATGCAGGCGGTGTTAGGAACCGTGAACGTGTTACCTGCCTGCCCCGCATAGCCGGTATAGCAAAGGGGTGCTTGGGCGAGCGTTGATTGCGTGTTAGCAGGCGGAATAGTAACTGTCCCGAAGCCGAAAATGACGCCCTGTGAAAGATACTGAATTGGGCTGACACCCGCAACGGTACATGGGTGCGTGACATCCCCGTCCGTTTGCCAGCAACCGGCGTTCTTATTCCAAATCTCAAGGCGATAGGTGTTGGCGTTAAGATCCGCGTAGACACGCGTGTGCGTAAAATTCGCAGCCGCCTGGAGCTTCGCTTCTCCAATCAATCCGGCAAGACTGCTGCTATCTCCGCTAATCCTTAGGGATTGCTGCATCGTCAAATATTTCGGTATCGCGAATCCGGCGATGACAACGGAAATCATGACCACGACCATCAGTTCAATCAAGGTAAATCCGTAGTCAATTCGTCGATGGAATAAGGGGGTTTTCATTTGCCTGTGTCTGGCTCGGAGATGATTTCCCTTCTTTGTCGTCTGCTGTTGTAAACTTTTGACTCCAGCCTCATATCTGTCCAAGCGGCCAGTGCACATGAACCGCTTCAACCGTAAATCCGATTCTGGGGCTCTCGGGCCCTTGCGTAAAGTTACCTAAGTGTCACGAGGTAATGCGATCCAGCGCACGGACCGGATTGATTCACGGCTCAGCTCCTGTCGAGCAGGTGCAGTAGTGCGTTCAGTCCGCAGTAGTTGAGTCGGAAAGCGGCTGCGGCGCGCACAATCGGCTTGGCGTGGTAGGCGACTCCGGTGCCCGCCAGGGCGAGCATGCGCAGGTCGTTGGCGCCATCGCCGACGGCTACTACTTGCTGCAGGGGAATGCTTTCGCGCTCGGCGATTTCGCGTAGGGCGGCGGCCTTGCGCTGGCCATCGACTACGGCCGTTGCGAGGCGTCCGGTGAGTGCGCCGTCGGCGATTTCCAATTCATTAGCGCAGAGGTGGTCGAAGCCTAGGCGCTGTTGCAGGTCGCGTCCAAAGAAGCCGAAGCCGCCGGAAAGAATCGCCGTTTTACATCCTGCGGATTTCAGCGCTTGCATCAAGCTCTCAAGACCTTCTCCCAAGGCGATAGTGGTTTTCAACGCGCCGATTCGTTCCTCGCGTATACCTTTCAGCAGCGAAACGCGGCGGGTCAGGCTGGTGGGGAAATCGATCTCGCCGCGCATGGCGGCAGCGGTAATGGCGGAGACCTGATCCTTTACTCCCGCCAATCCGGCCAGCTCGTCGATCACTTCAGCCTGGATCAAGGTGGAGTCCATGTCGAAGACAAAGAGACGGCGAGGCGTGCGGTAGAGCGCCTCGGATTCGACGAAGACATCCATGCCTGCATTTTCAGCGGCTGCGCGCAGATGTTCGAGTGATTCGCCGGTGAGTCCCGTTTGCGACCCGGCCCAGACGCGCTGCATCCAAAGACTGGCGCCATCGAGCGGGCCAGCTTCGTCGGCCCGGAAAGAAAGGCCTTGGGCCTGCGCACTCGTCAGGAAGGACTGAGCGCGTTGCTGATTCCAATCCTTTGCTAAGAGCGTAAGTACGTAGCTCGTGGACATTCGCGGCGTCACCTTAGAAAAGAGATATCATTGAGGAATAGCACTTTGTTAGAATTCTGTTCAAGCTCATCCTCCCAGGTGGGCACACTTCAGGCGATTCCGCGGAGTTTTCTCTTGCTGAACATGATGCCAAAAGCGCAGAGTTGCCAACGATCGTGGTCAGCCCGTGTTTTGACGCGATCGTGCGCTAAATTCGAGTAGCAGTATCCCCACAAAGATTTATGATGTTGAATTCAGCATTGGATTGTTGGATGCGCATTCCTCTTTCCCACCGCGGCTTGCCGCACATCACCACAGGAGATCGCTTCATGTTCCGTAAGACTCGTCTATTTACTCCAGGCCCGACGCCGCTGCTTCCGGCTGCGCAGTTTGCCATGGCCGCAGCGGACATTCATCACCGCACGGCTGAGTTCCGCGCACTGTACCTGAAGGTGCTGGCGCAGTTGAAGGTTTTCATCGGAACCAACAATGACGTGGTCGTGCTCGCCTCTTCGGGCACGGGAGCGATGGAGGCGGCCGTCAGCAATCTGACCAGTCCCGGAGACAAGGTGCTGGTGCTGAGCGCGGGAAAGTTTGGCGAGCGCTGGATCTCACTGGCAAAGGCGTTCAACTGTGAAGCCGTTGTGCTATCCAAGCCCTATGGCCAGACGTTTCCGATCAAGGAAGTTCAGGCCCTGCTTACTCCCGACGTGAAGGCCGTTTTCGTGCAGGCTACGGAAACATCCACGGGCGTACGGCACGACGTGGCCGCACTGGCGAAGTTGGTGAAGGGAACCGACGCACTGCTGGTAGTTGACGCCATCACCGGGCTTGGCACGACCGCATTCAATGTGGATGGCGATGGGATTGATGTGATTATCGGCGGTTCGCAGAAGGCGCTGATGATTCCTCCGGGGCTTGCCTACTTGGCGGCCAGCGAACGCGCCTGGGCGCGCATGGAGACCAGTAAGCAGCCTCGCTACTACTTTGACCTCCGCAAGGAGCGCAAATCTGCGGCGAAGGGCGAAAGCGCCTACACGCCTTCGGTGGCGCTGATCGCGGCGATGGGTGCGGCGCTCGACTATCTTGAGCAGCAGGGAGGCGGCGACCTTGCGAAGGGTCGAGACCTGCTGGTGGCTAATGCCGAACTGAGCGCTCTATGTATGAGGACGGCTGTGCAGGCGATGGGGCTTGGACTGTTCTCCTGCTCTCACGCTTCGGCGGTTACGGCCATCAAGGCTCCCGAGGGTGTTTCGTCCAGCGATGTGGTCAAGGGATTCAGGAAGGAGTTTGCCGGAGTTCTGTCGGACGGACAGGGTGAAATGAAGGGGCAGATTCTGCGCATTGCTCATATCGGTTTTCTCGACTATCTCGATTGCATTGCGATCATCGCGGGATTGGAGCAAGTGTTGGCGCAACTGAAGCCTGACAGCTTCCAGTTTGGTGATGGGCTTCGTGCCGCGCAACTCGTCTATGCGGATGCCCGACAGAAGGAGAACCAGTGAAGATCGTCGTAGCGGAAAAGATAGCTGGGGCGGCGATGAAGGTCCTGGAGGCGATTCCAAACTGCACGGTCATTACCCCGGAGCAGTTTGCGCTCGATCCCGCGGTTGCTGTGGCTGACGCCGATGGACTGATCGTGCGTTCAGCCGTGCAGGCCGACGCGGCGCTGATTGATGCCGCAAAGAACATACGCGTCATTGGCCGCGCGGGAGTCGGGGTGGACAACATCGATGTAGAGGTCTCCACCCGCCGAGGCATTGTGGTGATGAATGCGCCAGGGGCCAGTGCCGTATCGGTCGCGGAACTGACACTAGGGCTCATGCTGGCGATGGCGCGGCACATCCCGCGCGCTGACCAGACGACACGCGCAGGCAAATGGGACAAGAAGAATCTGCAGGGTACGGAACTCGCGGGGAAGACCCTGGGCATTATCGGCCTTGGCAGGATCGGCACGGAGACGGCGCAGCGCGCACGTGCTTTTGGTATGAAGCTCATCGGAAGCGATCCGTATCTCTCTCCTGCGCGCGCAAAGGAACTTGGCATTGAGTTGGTATCGACCGACGCGCTTTATGCGCAGGCCGACTATATCTCGTTGCATCTTGCGCTGACGCATCAGACCGCCGGAATGATCGACGCCGAGGCAATTGCCAAGATGAAAGCCGGGGTGCGGTTGGTAAACTGCGCTCGCGGCGAACTGGTGGACGAAGCGGCGGTTGCGGCGGCGTTGAACTCCGGGCATATTGCCTCGGCAGCGCTTGACGTCTTCTGCGAGGAGCCGACGCACAATACTGCGCTGCTCTCGGCTCCCAATCTGCTGGCTACGCCGCATTTAGGCGCATCCACCAAGGAAGGGCAGGAGGCAGTCGGCATCCAGATTGCAAAGCAGGTGCGCGACTATCTGCTGCAGGGGATTGCTCAGAACGCGGTGAACTTGCCGTCGCTCTCCGACGTCGAGTACAAGCAGATTAAGCCTTACATGGCGTTGGCGGGGAAGTTGGGCCGCTTTGCCGCGCAGTTGTTCGCCTCAAACCTGGCGGAGATCGATGTGAGGTTCGAAGGCGAGATCGGCGCGTGGAAAACGCAGGTAATTCGCAGCGCCGCGGTTGCCGCCATCCTGCAATCGGACACCGACGCGCCCACAAACATCATTAACGCGCAGGCAGCGGCTGAGGAGCGGGGAGTGGTGGTCCGCGAAACTCGTGACGAACCGAATGCCCGCACGAATCTTATCCACCTCAAACTGACCGGCCAGACCGGGTCCGTCGAATGCAGTGGCACCATTGTTCACGGCTCCTCGCCGCGGCTGATTCATCTCAACGGCATCGATATCGAGTCTCACCTGGAGGGAAACTTCGTCGTCGTGGCGAATCTGGATGCTCCCGGCGTGGTGGGATCGATTGGTACGCTGCTAGGCAAGCGTGGAATCAACATCGCACGCCTTTCCCTTGGACGCGAAGGCCGGCAGGCGCTGGCCATTGTGCAGGTGGATGAAAGCGTGTCGCCCGAAGTGCTTGCAGAACTGCGTAAAGCCTCATCGGTGCAAAACGTCGCGAGTTTGAAAGTCTAGCTCTTTCGAAGGCGCGGCCTGCCCGACGTGCGGTCGCGCTCTTGAACGTTTGCGGAATTCTCCGGTCACCGAAGCAAAATTGGTCACCGGAGCTCTTCTTCTTTTAGAATGTTGATCGAGCGCGCAGATCTCTTAATGTCAACAGATAAAACTCTCTACGTCGATTCACCTCAGAAGTTCGAGACCCTGCTGCATCAGCTCTCTTCGCACAAGGTCATCGGTCTCGACACGGAATTTATCTCCGAAGGCCGTTACGAGCCCGAACTCTGTCTGGTACAGCTTTCTACGCCCGATCAGATTTTCATTGTCGATCCAATTGTGCTGTCTGATCTTCGTCTCATGTGGGAACTGCTGGCCGGGCCCGATCGAGAAATCGTCACGGTTGCCGCACGCCAGGAGATTAAGTTCTGTGCCAAGGGAGCGGGCTTTGCTCCGGCCTGCGTCCTCGATCTTCAGATCGCTGCCGGATTGCTTGGCTATGGATATCCGCTGTCGCATACGAATCTTTGCCTGCGCGTGATCAACGCGCGCGTCAACGGGGGCGAAAGTTTTACGGACTGGCGCAAGCGTCCGTTGCGTCCAGTGCAGCTTGAATACGCCGCCGATGACGTGCGCCATCTGTTGCCGATGCGGGACAAATTGCTGGCACGGGCGCAAAAAATGAACCGCACAAGTTGGGTTCGCGGCGAGTGCGAGCAGTTAGTGAAGGCTGTGATGCGGGAGGACGAGCGATGGAGAATCTCTGGAAGTTCGCGCCTTAGTCGCCGTCAACTTGCGGTGCTAAGAGAGGTGTGGCGCTGGCGCGATCGCCAGGCCAGCGGGCTCAATGTTCCGGTTGCGCGTGTGCTGGGCGACAGCATGTTGATTGAAGTGGCGCGGCGCTCTCCGGCTACGGTTGAGGATTTATTCTCTATTCGCGGACTCGACAGCCGGCTACTCCGCAAGGCGGAGCAGGACGTGGTGGATGCGGTCGCATTGGCACGATCAATTTCCGAAGCAGATCTGCCAAGCAACGAGCGCCGCGACGATCCGCCGCAGGTGGCGGTTCTTTCCAAGCTTCTTTCCGTGGCTGTGGGGAATCTGGCAGCAGAGGCTGAGGTGGATACTGCCCAGTTGGCTACAACCAGCGACATTCAGGAACTCGTGCGCTGGTTTCTGAATCAGGACGCCATTCCGCGACCAGAGATTTTGGACGGATGGCGCGGAGAGATTCTCCAGGAGTCGTTGATCGGCTTCCTGGAAGGCAGAAAAGTGGTCCGGGTCGGGAACGTGCGACGTCCCAACCCGCTTGTCTTCGAGCCATTCTCGAAGGGATGATTCTTTTCCGCGAAACGGGAACGGAGTGGCTACACTCTATTCCATCCGCGCCATACCCACAGGCCCACCATCAGCAGCACGAGCAAGCCGCTTGATGCGCCCAGAATATTCACGAACGGACGCACCCGGTTCATTCGCGCCATCACGTCTTTTTGTTCTCGTTCGAATTGAGAGTCTGTGCTGTCCAGAAAAAGTTGATCGTCCTCATGCATGGAGAGCGCGCTGCGATAGATCAGCAGTACAACGAGCACTGTCGTCAGCACGGCCCATACGGTCATCATCACGGACATCGGTTCCATACCTTCACCACCTAACGGCGCTCAACACCTGGGGGGAGTCACTCGTGCGTTCTCCCGCAGACGGGAAGCGTCCGAGTCACAGGCATTATTAGCATGGTTTTCGTCAGTGTTTGCTGAAATATATTTCGCGTGCCAGCTCTGAAAAATGGCAACCGCTCGCAATACCAGTGCATCCTCCCGTGATTCTTGCGACCACCTTAATGCTGCCCGCATCCAATCGGTAGCGGCAATTTACCTGGCCGGCGGGCACCCCGTTGTGACATCGCCGACCGTGATTTTGATATAATCAGGCTTTGTCCGAGGAGAATAACAGCCCATGTCTACGACCACTACAATTCCTGAAGTCAAGAACGCTCCTCTCAACCTCACTGCAGCTGCGATCACCAAGGTTAAGGAGATCATGGCTCAGCAAACTCCGGTTCCCACGGGTCTGCGCGTGGGCGTTGTAGGCGGCGGCTGCTCGGGATTCTCGTACAGCATGCAGTTCGAAAACGGCGCTGGAGCCATGGATAAGACCTTTGAGTTCGATGGACTGAAGGTTTTCATCGATGCGACCTCCCTGATGTATCTGCAGGGCGCAAGCGTTGATTACATCGAGACGCTGGAAGGCGCAGGCTTCAAGTTCGAAAATCCGAATGTGAAGAGCACCTGCGGTTGCGGTTCCTCATTCAACGTGTAAAGGCGCTTTGTTCTAAGCAGGTTAAACCCCGTCCAAGTGGCGGGGTTTGTTGTTTTCAAGGGCAGCTACACCCAGATTCTATGGTGTAGTGGTGGGTGTAGCTGGAGTTGTCGTCGTTGGCGAGGTAGGGGTGGAACTGCCGAAGGCGCTGCCTGTTCCCGGCTTATTCGTATTGTCCAACCCAGAATTGGCGGAGCCGATGAACATCTTCGGATTGTAGGGGCCGGTTAACAGAGCTGTACCGATGTCTTGCGTCGGGACGTAAATGAAAAACCATTCACTGTACCTCCTCTTGTCGCCGAAGGAGTGAATGCCATCGGTCTTTGCCTTGCTCACCACCCCTAACATATCCCCGCCACCGAGGACTTGATTTGTGGCGTTGCCGGTGCCGGTTGGTCCCGTACTGCCGGAGTCGCTGCTGGACGTTCCCGTTCCCTGTGTCGCCGTACCTGTGAAGGAAGAAGAGCTTCCGGTCGTGGTTCCTGTGACGGTTCCCTCGGTGCCCTGCCCATCCTGAACGGCATTTCCGCTCGCATTCACCAAATTGGTCTGCGTAAGAGATCCTCCCACCCCGGAGAAAGCGCTCGTCGCACCCACCGCCGCGCCAACTCCCGCGACAGTTCCCGCCGCACCTGCCCCTATGCCAGGCAACTTTATGTCAGTAGCGTGCGCGATCTTCCACTGTCCGTCGGGAGACATGGGGTCTTTGTACCTCTTGCGGAGGAACCGAATCTTGTTGGTATTTTCCAACTGCTCGATTGTGGTCGGATATCTGCCAAATTTCTTATAGTAGCGTTTGACGGCGCGAGAGTACTGCTCGCCGCGGTGAATCATCTCCACCTCGCGGTCGCGCTGGATGGAGCGACGGTAATTTCGCGCCACTCCCAACATCGTGATCGTAAGCACTGCTACGGCCAGCATTAGCACCAGCAGCATGTAGCCGGAGTCCCTACGCTGGTGGCCGTTGCGCTGCACTCTGATCCTCATGAATCCTTATCCCTGGGTAAGCGGAATGTTCTGGCGATTGTTATTCAGCAGGTCTTCGATCTCCACCGTCATCGGCGAGATGCGCACAACCTTGTAGCGGCGATTCACAACGTCGCCCTCGTGTGCAATCCAGACGTCGTCTCCCTGGGATAAAAAGACCTTCGGTTTCTCGCCCTTGGTATTCGTGATCCCAAAGAACTTGAGATTGATCGGCGGCGGTGGCGGAGGGATGTTAACGTTCCTGGCCTCGTCCTGTTGCTGTTTGCGTTGAAGAGGAGAGATCTTCGGACGCTCTATCGGCTCGGCCAAGGTCCGAAAAATGTTCTTACCACTGCCCTGGTACTTAACCTCTTCGGAACTGGCCAGCAGATCGAGGCGCAAACGCGGATCTAAAGTCTCGGCGGGCTGTGCGGATTTGACCACTGTTGGAGCCGCCGCGATCGGAGCCGACTTCAACCTTGGTGCCGGTGTTGGCGTCTTATTACCCATCAGGGTCCAAGCCACCACCAATACCGCTAGGATGCACAGGCCGATGGCTACGCGAACCTTGGTTTTGCTTTCCGTTCCAGCCTTCATGCCGCACTCCTTCGGAAGGTGGACAGATGGACGGAAACCGTCAAGGCGTCCCCTTGCATTCCGCTGAAGGTGACCGCGTCAATCAATAGCAACATTTTTTGCCGTTCCACTGCATTGATGAACCGCATGTCCTGCTCGTAGCTGCCATGCACTTGAATTGTGATTCCAATGCTCTCGTATCCGCTAGGCACGTTCTTTTCGGTAACGCGCTCGTCATACTTCACGTTGGAGACGCCTACGCCGGACTCTGTCGCAATGCGCGAGAGTTGCTCCGACATCGCCGAGTAGCGTTGCGTCAATCGCTCCGTATTGAAGGCAGCTTCCTGTTCGCGTGTCGTTGCAATCTTCTTGTCCATGCCTACGGATGGCATGGCAACTTTGGCGTTTTCAATCTTTTTGACCCGCAACTGCTCGTACTCCTGCTGCCGCGCGGCGCGCGAGCGGCCTGCGGGAGACATGAGCAGCGCAATCGCACCTATGTCGAGCAGCAGCAGGATGCCTACCACGACCAGCAGCTGTGTTCGGATGTCCCGGAGATCGCCGATCATCGCGTTCCTCCCGTTTGTGCAATATGGGGCTCGGCACTCGGCGTTTCGACCGTGGAATCTTCCACCGTGCGAGTGGCTGCCTCGGGAGGAGCGGGCCGGGGCACATAAACCGCAGTCACCTGGAACTCCACGGTATCGAGGCTCTCCTTATCGAGCGCTTCGCGTTCTTCCGTGATCCGCGCATCACGGAATGACGGCGATTGCTCCAATCGCTTTACCAGTTCCACTGCCGCCTGCCGCGACGTTCCTGCAACCGTGAGGTGTACTTCCACGGTGTTCGTCTTGGGCTGCAACTCGGGAGTAATGGAAACAACGTGCAGCCTTGGCGGCATGATCGCTTCCAACTGCATAAATACCCGCGTCCACGAGAATGATTTTCGCGCGATCAATCCGTTCAGAAACTTCGAGGTCTCCACTACCGAGCTATTCTGCGGATTCCGCAAAACAGCCACCGCGTCGGCTTGCTGGCGGTCCAGCGCGGCAAGCTCAGTTTCGAGCGTGGCAATCTTCGCGTTCACGTCGCGCGATTCACGCCACGACGAAACCGCATACCAACACAGCGCCATCGTGCAAACTGCAAGCAGCACAACCAGCCCGCCCCATTGCAGCAACACGCGGCGGATATCCTGGTAGGGCTTCGTTGCCAGATTGATATTGAGTCGCACCGTCACGTTCCTCTTTCTTAAAGCAGCGCTCCAATTGCTCCAGAGAAGTCATTGCGCTGATTCCCGTCCACTATGCCTGGCCCGATCAGTTCTTTGACGCTGACTCCAGTCTGCGACTGCAGAGCCGAAGCAAACTCTTCCAGATCCTGCACCCCGCTCACCAGCAGACGGCCAATGCTCACGCCATAGTTGTCCTGGAAGTACACGAGCGAAGGATAAATATCGTCAGCCATGCGTTCTGCCGTCAGCACCCCTGTCTCCGCGCCTTCAAGGGTTCGGAACAGTAACAGTTGACCATCGTTCACCACCGCGACCGAGGTCGAATCCTGTGCGATCTTCAGCAGCATGGTTGGGCTCTCGTCGTTCACAGCGCCCAGCGCTCCCAAACTTGAGGGAAGCACCACACCCGGCGAACAGCCGGCAGAGCGGAATGCCGACTCATATTCCTCAAGCACGCCGCGCAGCACGATTGAGGTGGCGACGTGCAAACCATGCGCAGTTGGCTGTGCATCGAAACTCAACGCCGCCTTCTCAATATCGAACGGCAGTGATTTGCGGAGCCGGAAGCGCACCGCGGCGTCAGCTTCCTGCCGCCGCTCGGGAAGAGTATCGAAGTCCAGAATCGTCACTCGCACTGCCGAATCCGGCAGCACTGCAATCACATCACGGCCACGGCCACCCACGGCTGATAGCACTTGTTCGATCGCCTCAGTCAGGGCGGGCGCATCCTGCACGTTCTGCGTGCTGAGCGCGGGAGTCAGAACTCCGGCTGCAAGGGCGCGTGAGTGCATCGCGTCAATAGTGCGCGACTTGTTTCCCAAGCGAACCGCCGCCACCCCTTTCGGAGTGACTTCGCAGGCAATTTGAGGCAGGCGAATTACGTTCTTCCTATCGGTCATTAGCGCGTTGACTCAATGAACGTGACTTTGTTGACTTCCTTCAAAGTGGTGATACCGGCTTTGACTTTGTCCAACGCTGTCTCGCGCAGGAAGTGCATTCCTTCCTCTCGCGCCGCCCGCCGAATCTCCGAACTGGGACGCCGTTCGAGGATTAGTTCGCGGATGTGGTCTGTCAAATCCAGCAACTCGTGAATCGCGGTTCGCCCGTGGAATCCGGTTCCTCCGCATTCCATGCAACCTGGCCCCTCATAGAATGGTATGCCGCGCCACTCTTCGGGTTTGAGCCCGGCGGCCTCCAGTTGAGCGTCGCCGTAGTGCGCCTCTTTTTTGCAGTGCTCGCAAATCAAACGCACCAGCCTTTGCGCGAGAATACAGTTCAGCGAAGATACAAAATTGTAGGGTTCCACGCCCATATTCAGGAAGCGCCCGATCACATCCACCACGTTGTTGGCGTGCACCGTGGTGAATACCAGGTGGCCCGTAAGGGCGGAGTTGATGGCGATCTGCGCCGTCTCCTGATCGCGGATTTCGCCGACCATGATCTTGTCCGGATCGTGACGAAGAATCGAGCGCAGTCCGCGAGCAAATGTCAATCCCTTTTTCTCGTTCACGGGAATCTGCGTGATGCCGCGCAACTGGTACTCGACAGGATCTTCAATGGTGATGATCTTGTCTTCGTCGGACTTAATCTCATTCAGCGCAGCGTACAGGGTCGTGGTTTTTCCCGAACCGGTCGGACCCGTGACCAGCACCATGCCGTAGGGTTCCGCAATGTACTGGCGGAACTTCTTCAAGTCGTAATCGCTGAATCCAACGACATCCAGTGTGAGCTTGTGGAACTTCTCGCTCATGGATTCTTTGTCCAGCACGCGGAGCACCGCGTCCTCGCCATGAATGCTGGGCATGATCGAAACGCGGAAATCGATGAACCGACCGTTGTAACGTACACGGAAGCGTCCATCCTGGGGCACGCGCCGTTCTGCGATGTCCAACTCGCTCATCACCTTGATACGCGAGATGATGGTTGAGTGATGTTCCTTGGCAATGGGCTTCATCGCCTCCTGCAGCACGCCGTCGATGCGGTACTTGATCACCACGCTGTCGTCGCGCGTCTCCATGTGAATGTCACTGGCGCGGCGCTGCAGAGCTGTAAAGATGGTCGTATCCACCAGGCGAATGATCGGGCTGATGTCGCTTTCAGCCGTCAGCTTCTCAATTGAGATGGTCTCGTCACCGTTACCCTCATCGTCGTGGATGACATCCAAGGTGAAGGTTTCGCCGGCTTCGTCCAACACGCGCTGTGACTGCTCAGTCTTCTTCAGAATGTCAGTGATCTGCGTCAGAGTTGAAACTCTTGGAATCACCCGGCGATTTAGGAGCAGGCTGATTTCGTCGATCACCATCAACTGGCTGGGGTCGGCCAACGCGATGGCCAAGCGCCCGTCTTCGAGTTCCTGCAGGGGAATAAAGTTATACCGGAACATCAACTCGACCGGAATCTTCCGGAAGAGCTCGTGTTGAATTTTGAATCCAGACAGATCGACATATTCGCATCGATAGCGGCGCGCCAGTTCGTGCGCGCGCTTCTGCTCGTCGTCTCCGTCCGCCATTGCCGCTACAAAAAGCTGTTGTGACATAACCCTCGTTACTGTGTTGTTCCTTTTGTTTTGAACCGTGCTGCTGGTACGCAGGGGAAGCTCCGGCCTACTGTCTTCTCTTACCCTGCGGTAAAGCTGAAAATCGGCAGGTAAAGCGATATCAAAATGAAGCCGACCACAATGCCCATACCCACTAGAATCGCTGGTTCAATCAATGACATTGCCGCCGAAAGCGCCGACTGAACATCTTCTTCGTAGAATTCCGCAATCGAACTCAGCATTGTCGGCAGCGCTCCCGTTGCTTCTCCTACCTCCACCATTTCCACGGCGAGGTCCGGAAAAACGCCCGTCTGTTCCAGGCTCTGTGCCAGTGTTCGGCCTTCGCGTACGCTCTTTGACGCATCGTTGATGCCGCGCACAATCAGACGGCTAGCCATCGATTGTCCCGCAGTTTCCAGTGCTGTAACCAGAGGCAGGCCCCCAGAGAGCAGGGTGGACATCATACGGGAGAAAACCGCAATCTGGTAGCGCTGCCAGATACTTCCTACGATGGGCAGGTTGAGTTTAATCCTATCCATCATTTCGGCGCCGGTTTGCGTCTGCGTCCAGCGCCGGACAAGGAAGAAGATCGCGACCGCCACAAGCACTATCAACGGCAGATACTTCTTAGCCGCCAATGCCGTGGTGATCGTAAACTCCGTCATTGCCGGTAGTCTCTGGCCAAGGTCGGCGAACAAATCGGCGAACTTCGGGATCACGAATGTTACCAGCATCGTAATCAGCGCGATCACGCCCAGCACCAGGATCACGGGATAGACCAGCGACGAAATCAGCTTCTTACGAAAACTTAGGGCTAGACGCTGGAACGCAACGTAGCGCGATAGCACTTCGTCAAGGTTGCCGCTTTTCTCGCCTGCCATGAGTGTGGTGGAATAAATCTTCGGAAATGCGCCCTGCTTCTCAAAGGCCTCGGAGATCAGCTCTCCGCCCTTGGCGCGGTCTCTTACGTCTTCCAGCAACATTCGGAAATACTGGTTCCGTTGCCGCTTCGCCAACAGATCCAAGGCTTGTACGATGGGCAGGCCCGCTCGCACAAGGGTCAGGAACTGCTGATTGAAGATGACGAACTGTTCCAGTGTGACGCGGCGTCTTTGAGGTAAGCGGAGTTCACCGCCAGAGATGAATCCGCGTGGCTTAACCCAGTAGACCAGATACCCGGACTGCTGGTAACGGTCACGAATTTCCGCAGCAGAAAATCCGGCCTCGGCCTTTTCAAGCACCTTGCCGCGTTCATCCGCCACGCGAATAACAAATTCGGCCATACGTTTTCCACCCACGGCACGCACGCTGAGCGCGAGCCCGGCCCTCAGTGTAACATTATGAAACCTCGGGGATTGCTGTCCTGAGAGCTTGGTTTATATTCTCACTTCCTGTATCGACGGAGCGAAGCGGAAAGTTCAGGCGATTCACGGCTCCAACTGATTGCCTTGCAATACTTCTACGCCCGCTGGGGGGTGAAAAGTGAACTCAGCATCGCCGACCGCGATGTTTTCGCGCTGATTCTCAAGGCGAAATTCAGTTTTGCTTCCATCGAGCTCGTCCATCACAATTCTTCGCAAATAGCCCTGCCCGTCGCTCTCGAGCAATACCTGTGAGATGCGGTCTTCCATTCCCACCGGAATTCCTCGAAGCACTACGCCCCCGGAGGTTTCAGGGTGAATATCCGGGGCCAGGGACAATCCGCGCAGCTCCTTTTCCAGCTTGGAGCGTCCCAGGAGGTAGCGAATCGGGGAGCGTAGATCGTCCATTTTCTTCACTGGTGTGCGGCGCGCCTGGCGCTCGCCCGGAACATAGAACCAGGCGGTGGAGCCGTCGGTCACAAAGATCTTCTTCTGCGGAGAGACATAATCCCAGCGCATTTTCCCCGGCTTTTTGATCCAAAGGGTCCCGCTCTCGCTACGCCGTATTCCGCCTCCGGAATAAACCTCCGTAAACTCTGCCCGCAGGGTCTTCATGCCGTTGTAACGCGCGTCGATGGCTGCTGCGGCGCGTCTTGCGTCAATTCCCCTGGATTGGCTCCAGAGAGGCAATGCGCAACTCCACAGCAGGAAGAATAAAAGTCCAGCATTCAGCTTTCTCATAATTGTTTAGCAGCCTTGAATCCCGGATTACCGGGTAGATCGCCTGGCTCCATCCCCGGCGGCAGTCCACGCGTTATGAAGGGAAACAGTTCGGGCTGCGATACCTGTACTCTGCCGTCCACCACCTGGTATGGATGATTTTTCGGATCGACCGGGACACGGCGCATCAGTCCAACGGAAATCAAATCCTGCCATCCCGAAGGCAGTCGCCCGTTCTGTCTCGCAAACTCATCCACCCGTCCCTGCAGAATCTTCACGTCGGTGTCCACTCGGAGGCAGCGTAACCGGCTCATTGCGTTGGCCCTTAAATTAGGCTCCTCGGTGCTGTTCAGAATGTTAGTCCACATAAAGATAGCGGTTTCGGTTTCGCCGGCATTCGCCTTCAGCGAGGCTGCCATTACCTGCATCCAGGGATGAGCGCCCGGAACATGTGAGCCGCGGTCGAAAGCGTCGGCCGCCTTGGCGGGATCTTTCAATTCCAGCCAGTAGATGAAACCCAGGTCATAGTAGAGCCGCCACGCTTCGGGGTTTTCCCGAATCCCCTTTTCCACCAGTCGCGCCGCCGCCGGGGGATCTCCCGCGCCCTCGGGAGGCTTTTGCGACAGGAACACGGATCCGAACTGATAGGCAGGAAGCAGCTTCGGGTCCAGGGTGGTAGTTGTCTCCAACAGCGGCTCAAGCAGGAGGTATTGTTTTGCTTTGGCCTTGTGCTTGGCGCCGAAATATTGGACTACTCTCGTCCAATAAATGTCAGCAAGTAGCCCGGAATAGCCCAGGCTCATGCGTTTCACTACTTTTGGGGATGGAATGTACAGGACTTCCTGCAGCGGTTCATCGTCGCGCAGGACATCGATTTGGCGCAACAGCAGCGTGCTTCCCGCCAGCAGCAAAGCCATCAGCAGGGTGTAGCTCGCCTCAATTCGCAAGTTTCGCTTCATTTCAGATTGCGTCGCCCGAAAATCCAGACGGAAGCGGTCAGAACCGCGGCCGTATAGACCAGGACATAAAGCGTGTTCAGCAGTATCAGCTTCGGCTCAATTACCGCGTCGTGGGCCACTTTGCTGATGACGTTGAGCGAGGCAAAGTTAGGAATCAGGTAAGCCGCCCCGGTCATCATCCAGCGTGTCAACCCGCTCGCCATCTGGGAAAATCCGCGAAGATCGTCGGCAAACGTGCCCACGGCAAAAACAGCGAACGCAAAGATCGAGGAGAACACTGGGGTCGAAAACGTCGAAAATAGCAGCGCCAGCGCCGTGATCATCACGAATTGAAGCAGGATGAAATAGATCGCGGT
>Ga0255336_100804_pt1 | contig 34754 bp, 33 predicted proteins | sample MeOH1_35cm_T3_17_FD_189102 | JGI IMG/M metagenome (GOLD analysis project Ga0255336, IMG submission 189102) | Sandy soil microbial communities from University of British Columbia, Vancouver, Canada - MeOH1_35cm_T3_179 | ecosystem: Engineered > Artificial ecosystem > Sand microcosm > Unclassified ...
ACGTTATTCAGGTACTTGACTTGACGGATCGTGATGGGCGTCTCCCGTTCGGCGTTCACCGCGTGCAGCGCAGCCAGATTAGAGCCGCCTTTGTCGATGGTTATCGTCTCGGGTACACCGTTCTGCGCGATCGACCTTTCAAAGAAGCGCCGCGCTGCCACCTCGTCGCGCTTGGCTCTGAACAGGAAATCAACGGTTTTGCCCGCCTTGTCCACCGCCCGGTAGAGGTACTTCCACTGGCCTTTGACTTTGATATACGTTTCGTCCATCCGCCAGCTCTTGCCTACCGGCTGCTTGTACTTATGGAACGTCTTCTCGAACAGCGGCACCAACTTGATCACCCAACGATGCACCGTGGAATGATCAACCACAATACCGCGCTCGGTCATCATTTCTTCGAGATTACGCAAACTCAGTGAGTACGCGACGTACCACCGCACGCACAGCAACATCAGATCGAGCGGATAGTGAAGGCGCTTTAGCACTCGGGCGATGCCCGCGGCAAGCGTCTTTCGCGCTGTTTCGGTCTTCTTCATCGGCCAGCCAAAGCATATTTGTCAGCCTCGAATACTACCTCTCCCGCCTTAACGCGACAAAACCGTCAGACGCGCCTGACAGCCCTCTCACTTTGCGAACCCCGGCGTTAACCGGGACTGCAAGCAGCAATGCCTTACGACTGAACGGGACGCGGTTCAGCGGGTCCGTGGACCTTCCCCGGCTCCACTGAGTCAGAGGGAGGACGCACGCGAAACCAGATCGCATACAGCGCCGGCAAGAAAACAAGTGTAAGCACCGTCCCAACCGCCGTACCACCAATCAGCGTGTAGGCCATCGGCCCCCAGAAGACCGAGGTGGTGAGTGGAATAAAGGCGAGCACGGCCGCCATCGCGGTGAGGATCACGGGCCGTGCACGCTGCACGGTCGCTTCCACGACGGCGTGATATCGGTCCATTTCCTCGTCGTAGATGTTGTTCCGGATTTGCTCGATCAGGATGAGCGTGTTGCGCATCAGGATGCCCGCCAGACCAATCAGACCCAAGATAGAGTTGAAACCGAATGGCTGACGAAATAACAGCAGCGTGACCACTGTACCGACCAAACCCAGTGGACCAGTCAGGAACACCATGGCCATGGTCGAAAACGATCGCGTCTGGATAATGATCACCAGCAGGATCAGCACGATCATCACTGGGAAGATCGGCGCCAACGCATCGTTCGCCTTGGCTGCCTCTTCGATATTGCCGCCCATCTCGATTCGGTATCCCGGCGGCAGTTTGGCGATGATCGGTTCCAATGCCTTTTGCACCTCCAAGGAGACCTGGGGCGGCTGCAACGATTCGTCGATGTCGCCACGCACGGTGATGGTCGACATGCGATCGCGACGTTTGAGAACGGGGTCTTCCGGCCGCATCTCGACGTGTCCAATCTGACTGAGGGGAACGAGCCGTCCCTGACGGTTGGTCAGGTCCATGTCCTTCAACCTCGAAGGATCGAGACGCTCCGGACCGCCACTACGCGCCACCACTTCGACGGTGCGAATGTCCTCCCGTACCTGCGTAATGGGGACGCCTGTCAGCAGGAACTGTATTTGCTCCGCAGCGTCCTGCGACGTAAGCCCCATCAATTGCAGGCGGTCCTGATTGAGGATGAAGTGTGCAGTGGGCACGCGCTCGCTCCAATCCTCATTGACCTGGCGCATGTGCCGATTCGCTCGCATGGCATTCAGGACTTGACCAGCAACGCCTCGCACCGTTTTTTCGTCGGGTCCCATGACACGGAATTCAACAGGGAATCGCGTGTACGGGCCGAACACCAGTTGAGTTACGCGTATTCGCGCTTCAGGCGCCAGTCCCTTGCCGATCTGTTCGCGCATGCGTAGCTTTAGCCGCTCACGTGCTTCCGCATCAGGCGTCAGAACGATGATCTTGGCAAATGAAGGATCGGGCAATTCAGGGTTATAGGCGAGGAAAAACCGAGGGGCGCCTTGCCCGATATAGCTGGTAACAACCTTTGTCTCCGGTTGCTTCTCAAGCCATCGCTCGACTTTGACCGTGGCCGCGCGAGTAGCTTCGATGCTTGTCCCTTCCGGCATCTGGACCTCAACCAGCACCTCGGGACGATCCGACTGCGGAAAGAACTGCTGCTTGACGATACCCATGCCAAGGATGGCAAGTACGAACAGCACTGCGACAATGCCTGCAACCCAGAATTTTCGATCGACCGCGCGTCGGACCAGCCGGCGGAACCGTTCATACATCGGAGTGTGGTAGATCGAATCATATCCGTGGGCAAGCGGTTTGATGTCCGGTAGCAGCTTGACGCCCAAGTAGGGTGTAAAAGTCTGCGCGCCGAGCCAGGAAGTAAGAAGCGCAAATGCAACGATCCAGAAAATGTTGCCGGCATATTCACCTGCCGTGGATCTCGCGAAGCCAACCGGCGTGAAGCCGATGATGATCGCCAGCGTGCCTGCGAGCATGGCAGGGGCGACGTGATTCCAGGCGAAGGTCGCGGCCTTGGTACGCTCAAATCCCTCCTCAAGCTTCACAACCATCATTTCGATCGTGATGATGGCATCGTCGACGAGAAGACCTAGTGCAATAATCAGTGCCCCAAGTGTGATCCGGTCAAATATGCGGCCGGTAAGCATCATGATGACGAACACCACCGCCAGCGTGAGCGGGACTGCCGCCGCGACCACGATGCCCACGCGCCAGCCCAGGCTGACGATGCTTACCAGCATCACGACTCCCAGCGCGACGAAAAACTTCAGCATAAACTCGTCGACCGCGTCGCGAATGTTGACTGCCTGGTCTGTGATCTTGCTGAAACTGTATCCCACCGGCAGCGCGGCGGCAATGTGGTCCTGTTCGCTCTGGAGTGCTTTACCGAGGTCCAATCCATTCCAGCCGTCCTGCATCACAACGCCAAGAGCCAGTGCCGGTACACCGTTGTGACGGATCAAAAACGTAGCCGGGTCCTCATAACCACGCGTCACCTCGGCTATGTCCGATAACTTCAGGACACGTCCCTGCGCAACGATTGGCGTGTCGCGAATCTTTTGCAGATCGGTGAGGGCCCCATCCAGGCGTGCATAAACCTGTGGCCCTTTGGTATCGATCGAGCCAGCAGGCGTGACCGCGTTTTGCCGCTGCAGCGCGTCGAAGATATCGCGCGCACTCACGCCGAGATTGGCGAGCCGTGCATATGAGAAATTCACAAAAATCCGCTCCGGCCGCTCGCCAAGAATGTTGACCTTCTTGACGCCTGGAACATGCAGCAGTTGTTGGCGTATCTGCTCGGCCTGACGGGTTAGCAGACGCGGCGGCAGTCCGGGAGCCTCCAGCGCATAGAGCGAAAACGTGACATCGGAGTATTCGTCATTTACAAATGGACCGAGCACGCCTTGCGGTAACCTGGATCCTTCGTCATTCAGTTTTTTCCGGGCTTGATAGAACTGTTCAGGAACATCCTTGGGCGAAGTGGTGTCCTTGAGCGTCAGCGTCATCAATGCCAGACCTGGCCGTGTGATGGTCTCCACACGGTCGTACCAGTCGAGCTCCTGCATGCGCTTTTCAAGTGGCTCTGCAACCAGATCCTGCATCTCTTGGGCGGTAGCACCCGGCCAAACCGCAGTCACCGTCAACACCTTGACGGTGAAAGCAGGATCTTCGGCACGGCCCAGTTTGAGGAACGCGAACACCCCGGCGCATACTAGGGCAATGATGAGGAAGAGCGTCACGGCCCGTTCCCGCACCGCCACGGCAGAAAGGTTGAAGCCGCTCATTGGGTTTCGTCCTGCAGCATGGCGATACGCACCTGCTCGTTGTCATGCAATTGGTGCGCCCCAAGCGCTACCACACGATCGCCCGCCGAAAGACCTGAGGAGACAGTCACTGTTTCCTCGCCGACCCGCATCAACTTGACCGCCCGGTAGGCAATCCGGTTGTCCTTGTCCAGCAACCAGACGCCAGGACCTTGCCCACGGTCGTAGAGTGAACCGATCGGAACGACTGTTTCGCGCTCACGGTCTTTCTGATCGAGCCGAATGGTGACTGTCGCCCCTAGCGGCGCATCGGAAGCTCCGGAGAGCACATAGCGAGCAGCGAAGGTTCGGGTAAGCGGATCCGCGGCGTGGGACAACTCGCGCAGGCGGGCCGGGTATGTCACTCCGTTGCCACCATATAACGCTGCCAATGCTTCGGAACCCAGTTCGGGCCGCTCCGTCTCGGGCAGTGTTATCGCCGCTTCCCGGGGCCCGTCCTTAGCCAGGACGACGACGGTCTGCCCGGCAGCGACCACCTGCCCCACGTCGGCAACCCGGCTCATCACCACCCCATCCGCATCGGCCCGAAGTGCTGCGTACTGGTCCGCATTCTTCGCAATATCAGTCTGTGCAACAGCGGCATTCAACTGTGCTTTTGCACTGCGTGCTGCCTCCACCGCTAGATCGTAGTCCTGAGCAGAGACGGCCCCCTGCTGGACCAGTCCGTCCATCCTCGCGAGATCCGCATCCGCCTTAACAGATCGCGCCCGCGCGGCCTCCACCCCCCCCTGCTGCGCCGTGACACCGAGAGAAAGATCGTTCGGGTCCAACCGCATCAATGGGTCGCCGCGGCGGACATGCTGACCAGTATCTACCAGGCGCTCGATCACCTTGCCGGCGACCCGGAACCCGAGATCGCTCTGAACCCTTGCAGCAATCACGCCGGTGAAACGTTGATAGGACGTCTCATCGGATCGCACAGTGACGACCTGAACCAAGGGCGATTGTGTGCGCGAATCGACTGTGGCGGGCGGGCTACAGGCGGCGAGCAGGCCGCCTGCCATGAGAACGGCAAATCGCGGCGGGACTGACAAATGCATAGTGGCCTCCGTAGAATGGAGGTCATTTTGTTGTCAGGTTACTAAAATGTCAACTTGTAACTTTTGCGCATCAAGGAGACAGACTACGCAAGATGAGATTGCCAACGGCAATCAGGCTCGCTTCGAGTTCCGGACGCGAACGGTGCTGAAGGAAAAAAGCATGGGTAAATGGCATCAGGGCCTCGGCGATGGCGCGGGACACTTCGTCGATCGGCGTCTTGCGCTCGAACTCGCCCGACGCCCGTCCGGCTTCCACGATCGTGTGGATCATGTCGCGCAGGGCTATCTCGTGTCCGCTAGCCGTGCACCACCCCTCCTCGATCGCGATTACAACGACCTCCTGAAGTCGATTTTCGTTCAGGAATATCTCGAGACTGCGCTCCATGGCCGCACGCATAAAGCATCGCAGCCGTTGCGTCGCACTCTCCTTGCGCTCCACGATGGCCCGCAATTCGTTATCCATTTCGCCGAGCACGGTGGAGCACACCGCCTCCCCGATGGCCTGCTTCGAACTGAAGAACCGGTAGATATAGGTGCTGGACACACCGATGGCCTTACCCAGGTCGGCGACCGAAGTCTTGCGATAGCCGTACAAGCGGAAGTGCTCGCCCGCCGCCTTGACGATCTGATACCGCCGGTCATGTTCGACTACTCCGCGCTGTCCGGACGTCGGTAACTCGAGGCTTTCTGAGATTTTGTTCATGGATATAGGTTATTACTTCCCTCACTTATTGACAATAAGTTACTATTTTGAAAAACTGTAACTACCGCCATAGGAGTCAAGCCTCGATGCGTCCTTCGCTCTCCCCGCTCGCGCTCGCGTTGGCTGCGATCGTTTTGTCCGCATGTGCCGTCGGACCGGACTACCATCGGCCGACGGTTGAATTGCCCGAACAATTCCGGGGCACGGCCGACATCGGGCAACGTACGGTAGCGCCATCTGCGCCAGAATTGTCATCTTGGTGGCAAGGCTTCAATGATCCTGTGCTGAATCGCGTCGTCACAACGGCACTCGCTCAGAATCTGGATCTCGCCCAGGCTGTGGCGCGGGTAAGTCAGGCCCGCGCCGGAACCGAAAGCGCGCGGGCAGTTCTCCTGCCTTCAGGACAGTTGTCAGCGCAAGCTGCCAGAGCCCATCAGTCGCTGGAGGATCCAGTCGTAGCGGCAGAGGCGTCGTCGATTCCCGGTTTCAACCGAAATAGTTACTACTACAACGTCGACGCCGGCGCCAGTTGGGAAATCGACCTGTTCGGCGGCCTGCGGCGGAGCGCCGAGGCGGCACAAGCCGAATACGAGGCCACCCAGGCAGCCAGTGTTGCCGCACGCCTGGAAGTCATTGCTGCAACGGCAGATACTTACGTGTTGGTCCGCACGTTGCAGGCGCGGCTGCAGCTTGCACGAGAACAGACCGCAACCCAGCAGGACAGGGTCCGGCTGGTGAGATTGCTGGCCTCCCGAGGCCTTGCACCAGACTGGCAGTTGCGTGAAGCACAAGGCGTCCTGTCCGAGGTATCGGCGTCAGTACCGGCCCTGGAAATCGGCCAGGTATCAGCACGCAATGCACTCGATGTGCTGATGGGACGTACGCCGGGCACGAGCGATCCCGACCTTGACGCCATCGCACCGATTCCCAGCGCGCCAGCCGTGCAAACGGCTGTCGGACCTGCGGACCTGTTGCGCCGCCGTCCTGACATCATTGTTGCTGAGCGTCGTCTGGCAGCATCCAATGCGCGAATCGGCGAGGCACTTTCCGACTATTACCCGAAGTTCTCGCTCTCGGCACTGATGGGCTCGACGACCACGGTAGGCGGACATCTCTTTGACAGTCCCGCCAATGTCGCGCTGGGTGCGTTCGGGCTGCGGTGGCGACTGTTTGATTTCGGACGCGTCGATGCCGAAGTCAAAGCGGCCAAAGGAAAGAATGCAGAGGCGCTGGCCGCCTACCGCTTGAGCGTGCTGCAAGCGACAGCCGACATCGAGAATGCGTTTTCGGCACTGGTAAAACGCGAAGCACAGGAAAAACTCTTCCGGGACGGAGAGACATCCCTGTCGCACGCCCGCGACTCGATCGCCGCAGGTTACGCGAGGGGGACCAGCAGTTACGTCAACGTTCTTGAAGCGGACAGCCGCCTCGAAGCGATTCAGGACGCCCGGATTATCGCGCAATCCAGCGCCGCTCGCGCGGCGATAGCCTCGTTCAAGGCGTTGGGTGGCGGTTGGGACGACGACAAGGCGACTATCGGTCAGGACGTCGCAGCGATGTACTGATTCGTCGTTGCCCCAGACCGCTTACGTCGGAAAACAGAGGTTCCCCGGATCACCGACTCACGGTTGCGTCAGTTATGCGCGTATAGGCAGATCGCAAGAGAGGCGCTCAGTTATAGGTGACGTTAAAAATTAAGTCGCTACCGCGAGTCGTTCGGATTCCGCCAAGTGGCAAGTCGTTGTATGCAGTCCTACTTGATGTATCGCTGTAACAGTTGCCAATAGGGGTCAAGGAAAGATCAATATGAAAAGTCATGACGCTGACCTGTCGGTCACAGATATTGCCGAAGTCTCCAAGCTCAGTCTGAACCATCTCTTCGCCCAGCGGGCCATGCGAGCTTTCGCGGCCCACTTCAACGAAGGGCTGCGTCCCGCCGGCATTACCGCATTGCAGTTTTGCATGCTGGCGTTACTGCATCGACGGGAACCGCTGGTCTTCGGCGACATGGCAGCAGAACTGGCAATGGACCGCTCCCATTTATCTACCCATCTAGCCCCACTGTTTCGCCGAAGGCTCGTATCGATAGTCCCTCACGACACCGATCGCCGAAAACGCCAGATCGTCCTCACTGTCGAAGGACGCACAGTCCTTGCTGGAGGGAGTTCGTCGCCGCTGGTGCGAAGCAGGTCCGGGACCGCGCGCTTGAACGCGTCCGGTGACCACGAGATCGCAAAACCGCGTTCGCCAAGAAGGCCACGCATCTGATTAATCGGCGCGGTACGGTGGCGCAGCAGGATGGCATGCATGCGATGCGCCGCCTGGATGTCAGGCTGCATGATGGATTTAACCGGCGCGAAGAACAGGGTGGGCCCGCTCGCTGCCTCGATGATCGCCTCTGCATCGTTGCGATCATTCTCGTTCGTCCTGGTGAACGGCGTGAAATATTGGGGACTGGTCGGCCGGACTTCTGTTCCCATTGACTGGAAACGCCGCCCCCCGTGGCGAACCTTGCGGCAGGCTTCCATGACGACCAGCCCCGGCTTGAGTGTGTGCACAGATTCAGTCAACGAACCGCGAGAAACCTTGGCCCAGTGTACGGCCCGTCCGCGACGATCGGCCCCGCGAAACTGGAAGACCTCTTTCGGGCGATCGATGCCGAGAATGTCGATTTCCATGATGAACTTCCACACGTCAGGTTGACGTCCGTCAGAGTCTCCCGGAGGGAGGCGTCGGGTCCATCTCAGTAGCGCCCAGCGTCTCACTCATGGGTGCTCGACGGCCTTCCTCAGTCTGACGGCGCAGCGTATGAATGAAGGTCGGTCAATGCATGCTGAGGGTCGGCAGCCATTCGGGATGGCTCCGCTTAGCATTACAGGGTAACGGTATCGTCGAGTGTGGCCCGCGCCAACTCCTTCGACACTGCATCGCACAGTCTGGCCCAAGAGCATTATTTGCGCTGGGTTCGAAAACGTGAGGAAGGGCGTTCGATCGGGGCATTCGAACAATAGCTTTTCTTGCCTCGTACTGGACGTCCCAAAGGGGCTACGCCTCGCCGGCATCGTCGGCGGGACGCTTCTTCACACGCGGCTTCACGACCTTTTTTGCCGAGCGTGTGGTCGCCGGGAGGGTGCTCTCGTCGAAGGCGGTCAACCCCGTCAGGATAAATCTGAGCAGGCCTTGGCGCCATTGTTCGAACGGAACTTTGCGAATCAGGCTGGGCCCGGTCGGGCGATCGCTATAGAACATGCTGAGACCGTGAACGGCGGACCAGGCACAGCGCACTTTCAATTCGCTGAAGCGCTCACTCACACCGCACTCGTCGAAATAATCTTTCACGGCGCCATGCAGCAGTTCATACGATACGTTGCCCGCCGCAAGCAGGTCGGGATAATGTTCCTTGCCGACGATCTGCGGGCCGAACATAAGAAGGAACAACGCGGGCTGCGCGATCGCGTACTCAATGTAACCATCCATAACGGCGAGCAGGCGGGTCTCGGCTGTCATGCCAGATGACAGCCGCGCCCGGCGAACGGCGACCAACTCTTTGAAGCCTTCGGTCGCAATCGCAGCGAGCAATCCCTCCTTGTCCGCGAACTGGTTGCGCGGTGCGCCGTGCGAAACGCCGGCCATGCGCGCGGCGGACCGCAACGTCAGTCCGTGGATGCCTTCGCTCGACAGGATTTCCCTGCCACAGCGGATCATCTCTTCGCGCAGATTGCCGTGATGATACGGGCGTCGAACAGGAGCGGAGGAGGCTTTCGTCATGGCGGAGTCGCGGTTCGGTATCGTGTTCGAGGGGAGTCAAGTTTAACGCGGACACCCCCGTGGCAGAAAGCGTCAGCGTGAGCCGTGCTCGCCGGCGCGAATGTCATGTCGACGTTTCTCGCACTTGACGACCAATTTTGCAAACACGCTGAGAGTGTTGGCAAGGGCCGTATTACCTTCACCGTCGTTCAAGGCAGCCAGTGAAACCGAGGTTAACAATGCACCCTGATTTCCTCGGGCGGCGACGCGAATATCCGCGACTGGAAGGTGAGCCGGCCTCTGTGTATCGGCGAGCATCTGCCACTGACCCCGTCGGACAGCATCGCTGCGCAGACTGTTCGATCGAATCTTACCGACAGAAGTCTTTGGAATCGAGTCGACGATAGGAAACAGCTAGAGCATCGCCGCACGCTCCAGGATGACTCCGTATCCGTAGTGCTTCAGTTGCCCGATTAGAAACGTCGAAACCGCGTTCGGCACGACATCAGCACCGGCAACTCGCCAGCGTGTGCGTCAGGAATTTCGACCACGGCTGCGTCGAAAACTTCGGGTGCCGACATGGTGCTTCGTCGATCGTTCGCAGTAGACAACGAATACATCAGTCGAAGAAGACCGGAGAACACGCTTAAAGTATTCGCTGTCTACATAATAGTTGGCGACCCGCTTGGCGTCAACATAAGGTCGGGTTCACCGAGGTATGCACTGAACGAGAAGCAGATCAACCGGTCCAGAACACACAGTAAGTCTTGTTGGATAAGGCCATAGGACAGGCGTGCGGTTTCTTCCGGCGGTTCATCGGTGCAGTGCATCCCCCTAGGTGTTAGCCCTAAAGATGCGTTCATTTGATTGACGCGCGAACACCTCATCACTAGCATGTAGACAGTGGATAGATTGATCGGCACGGATGCGGTTATGCGGTCACTTGTTTTCAGGAGATGGTCTGTGGATTTGAAGGGAACGCAATTAATCAGGGCGCCTCGCGCGGACGTATGGAAACGGCTTAACGAGCCGGCCACGCTCAAGGCATGTCTGCCCGGCTGCGAGTCGTACGAAGAGGCGGGTAACGGCACCTACGACGCCGTGATTCTCGCGGCGCTTGGTCCGGTCAATGCGCGTTTCCAGGTGGACGACCGTTCGGGAAGCACGATGCGCATGCCGGGTGTGCCACGGCGCTTCAGTAGCGCAACCTTGCCGCTGCCTGGCATCGCTGCTCTCCAGGGCGAACAATGCGATCCGGCTTTGATCGGGGAGCTGCGTCAGTGGCCTGTCCTGCTCAGCCGCTGGAGCCTGCGAGGTGAATCCGATGAACCTTAATCGCACGCACGATGCGGCTATCAAGAGTTGGCTTGCCTCCGCCAATCAGCCTCACTGCGACTTTCCGCTGCAGAACCTCCCCTACGCAATCTTTCGCCGCAAGGGCGATACCGAGGAGTTTCGCGCGGGCATCGCGCTTGGGGACCAGGTCATCGATCTAGCTGCTCTGCTTCGCGAACGCTGCCTCAGCAGCTTCGCAATGCAGGCAGCCGTCGCATGCGCGCAATCCTCGCTCAACGAATTCTTCGGCATGGGTCCGGATGCATGGCGAACCTTGAGGCACGCCATCTTCGCCCTTTTTGAAGCGCCAACGGGAGACGTGTCGATGACGCCCGATACTGAAGTGCTGCGCCGGTGTCTCGTCCCGCAGGCTCTAGTCGAATACAGTTTGCCAGCTCGCATCGGCGATTACACCGATTTCTATACGTCGATCGACCATGCCCGCAGCATCGTCAAGCTGCTGCGTCCCGACTCGGCACTGTCGCCAAACTTTCAGTGGATGCCAGTCGCCTATCACGGACGTGTCTCGAGCATTGGAATATCTGGCCAGCAAGTCCGGCGGCCGCTTGGACAACGACTTGCTGCGGGGCACAGCGTGCCTGAGGTATCCGCGTCTGCGCGGTTGGACTATGAACTCGAACTGGGAATCTTCATCGGCGTCGGCAACCAGCAGGGTGAGCCGATTCCCGTGACGGATGCCGAACAGCATGTGTTCGGCCTTTGCCTGCTGAACGACTGGTCCGCCCGCGACATACAAATGTGGAAATCGACGCCATTGGGGCCGTTTCTCGCGAAGAATTTTGCTACCACAATCTCTCCGTGGATCGTGACCATGGAGGCGCTGGCGCCGTTTCGTCATGCATGGGAGCGGCCCGCAGACGAGCCTCAACCGCTCGCGTATCTCGATGCGCCCGCCAACCGCAGCGAAGGGGGTATCGACATCCAGCTCGAGGTATGGCTGGAGTCCGCGCGGCAGCGTGCAAGTCAAGCACCCACGGCACGGCTGTCGCACACGAGCTTCCGTCACCAGTACTGGACCGTCGCGCAAATGGTCGCGCATCACACCATTGGCGGCTGCAACCTGCAAAGCGGGGACCTGCTCGGTAGCGGCACGATTTCGGGACCTACGGCCGCCGAAGCGGGTGCCTTAATCGAGCTCACTGCCGCAGGAAAGACACCCGTCGCCCTGGGCAATGGTGAACCGCGCAGCTTTCTGGAGGACGGCGATGCGGTCGTCATGAAGGGCTGGTGCGAGCGGCCCGGCTTTGCGCGCATCGGCTTCGGAGAGAATCGCGGAGAAGTACTGCCCGCGCGAGCGCTTGTGTAGAAACCGTTGTTGCACCGTCGCGGGAACGCGGGCGACAGCGCCCGCACTGAAACTGCCATGACACTGGCCAAACTGGTCCGGGCATCTCACCAAGGAGACACTGCATGAACTCGCTCTATGACGCCGATTCGAACGCCTTGAGCGACGCATCCGAAGTCACTCTGCGACGCGCCTATTCGGCTTCGGAATGGAGAATCGTTCCGATTCTGTTCCTGCTGTGGCTGCTCGCGTGGGTCGATCGTGCCAATGTCGCATTTGCCAAATTGCAGATGCTGTCCGATCTGCACTTCAGCGAAACCGTGTACGGCTTCGGTGCGGGACTGTTCTTCCTCGGTTACGTGGTATTCGGCATACCCAGCACGATGGCTCAACAACGACTCGGTGCAAGGCGAACCATTTCCGTGATTGCTATCGGTTGGGGGCTCACCAGCATCGCAATGATGTTCGTCCGTAGCGCACCGCTCTTCTATCTTCTGAGGTTCCTGCTAGGCGCGTTCGAAGCGGGCTTCTATCCGGGCGTCATCCTGTATCTGAACCGATGGTTTCCAACGAAACGGAGAACCCGCAACTTCAGCATTTTCCATTCCGCCGCCATCTGCTCGACTGTAGCCGTAGGTCTGTCCGGCGGCTTCGTGCTGCAACACATGAGTGGCCTGTGGTCCCTCGCGGGATGGCGGTGGATGTTTCTGGTGCAGGCAGTCCCCACCCTGCTGCTGGGCTGCCTCGTAATAGTTGTCCTCTCCGATGGACCGGCGACGGCTCCTTGGCTGTCCCCTGAAGAACGCCGGCTCATCGAGGCCGACCTAGCGCGCGACCAGAAGCGCTCTTCTGTGGAAGTGAACCACCAGCGGCCGCTGCTTGCCAATCCCGCCGTCTGGGTGCTGCTCGCCGTCTATTTCTGCATTCTCACCGCCAATACGGCACTGAGCTTCTTCATTCCAACCATCCTGCGGGATGCGGGATTCGGTGGCTACACGGCGATCGGCAACGCCATCGCGGCAATCTGCATTCTCGGCGCTATCGGCAACATCGCATTCTGTACCTACGCAAGCCGTGGTGGCGACATCCGCTACCATTGTTCGATTGCCTCTGTCGTGAGCGTCGCAAGCCTGATTCTGCTGGTACTCGTCTGGCACAGCAGCCGCACCGCCACCTTTATGACACTCGCCTTCGCTCTCGCAGGCACAGGTGCCGGCATCTCGCTGTTCTGGCAGATTCCCATGCGGTACCTGAAGGCCAGTGGTGCGGCGGTCGGGGTAGCCTTCATCAGCTCGGTGGCGAACCTCGCAGGTTTTCTGACGCCGTGGCTCACCGGATACGTACGGGAAGCTACCGGCACTTATACCAGCGGCTTCGTCACCGCGGCGTGCGTGCAAGCGCTCGCGGCAGTCATGCTCGTAGTGGTTTTGCCACTTGCTTCCCGTGGAAATCAGCACCCCCTTTCCAGTGAAGGCTGATGTGCCGAGCGCGACGGAACTATCCGGTAGCGAACCGATCCTACCGCAGGACTGTAGCCAACCCGACTCATCCGTTTAATTCCCGAAGTCGGCTTCCCTGTCTGGGACTTGTCCCTAGCTACGCAATGCCGTCTCGCCAGATCACTAGTATTATCAACCGATAACATTTCGACCAATTATGGGCGCTCTCAATCATATCCGCGTGCTGGATCTCACCCGCGTGCTGGCCGGTCCGTGGTGCGCACAGACACTCGCCGATTTCGGCGCCGACGTCATCAAGATCGAACGCCCCGAAGTCGGTGACGACACGCGTCACTGGGGCCCTCCTTACCTGAAGACACCGGACGGCGCAGATACGCGCGAAGCTGCCTACTATCTCGCCGCGAACCGCAACAAGCGCTCGGTGACGGTTGACATCGCCACGCCCGAGGGGCAGCGAATCATTCGCGAACTGGCGGCTCAAAGCGACGTGGTGCTGGAGAACTACAAGGTCGGCCAACTGAAGAAATACGGCCTCGACTACGCGTCGCTCAAGGAAGTCAAGCCGGATCTCGTCTACTGTTCGGTGACCGGCTTTGGCCAGACCGGGCCCTATGCGCAGCGTGCGGGCTATGACTTCATCGTGCAGGGAATCGGTGGGTTCATGAGCATCACCGGCGAGCGCGACGACTTGCCGGGCGGCGGCCCGCAAAAGGCAGGCGTGGCGATCGCGGACCTGATGACCGGCATGTACTCGACGATTGCAGTGCTCACCGCCCTCACGCATCGCGACCGCACGGGCGAAGGCCAGTACATCGACATGGCACTGCTCGACGTGCAGGTCGCGATGCTCGCCAACATGAACTCCAACTTTCTCGCCAGTGGCCAGCCACCGGTCCGATGGGGCAACGCGCATCCGAACATCGTGCCCTACCAGACCTTCCAGACCAGCGACGGCTGGATCATCGTGGCGGTCGGCAACGACGGACAGTTCCGCAAATTCGTCGAAGCCGGCAATCGGCCGGAGCTGGCCGACGACGAGCGTTTTGCGACCAACCCTACCCGCGTGCGCAATCGCGACACGCTGGTGCCGATCCTCGCTGAGATGGTCCGTACGCGCGGCAAACAGGAGTGGATCACGGCACTTGAAGCTGCGGGGGTACCTTGCGGGCCGATCAACGACCTCGCTGAAGTGTTCGAAAACGAACAGGTGGTGGCGCGCGGCATGCGGGTCGATCTGCCGCATCCGTCCGGCGGCACGGTGAAGCTGGTGCGCAATCCGATTAACATGAGCGGGACGCCGCCACAGACGCTCGCCCATCCGCCGACGCTTGGCGAGCATACCGAGAGCATCCTGCGCGAGGTGCTGGGTTACGACGAGGAACGGATCGCGGCGTTGCGCGAAGACTCGGTGATCTGAAGAGCCATTCAGTCGCCGTCTCGATTTGTGCACGGTGTCACGTAGTTCATTGCCAGCGCGGCAGGTTTTTGAAGTGGGCCGCTCTGCCGCCGAGGTCGGCACGAGAACAACGGCAGGTTGGTGAATCAATATTTAGCCATAACGCTTCACGGGGGAGATGCGTGATTCTCTACGGTCTGATTGATGCAGGCATCAGTTATTTGAACAACATGGCCAGCCAGCCTGGAGCCACCTGCGCTCGCAGAACCATCTGCGGTCGGAGTCGCTAGCCACATACCCATCCGGAGTAAATATGAGTACCCAACAAGACGCCCAACTGCTGGGCCGCGGCTTCTACTGGCAGGAGATTCAGGCCGGTCAACGCTTTCGCACCTATCGCCGCACCGTGACCGAGACCGACCTTGTCAATTTCATCTCGGTGACTGGCATGCTCGAGGCCATTTTTATCGATGCAGATTACGAGCACGGCGCAATGCGTGGCCGTGCGGTCCCCGCAGCGCTGACGAGTGGCCTGATTGAAGGGCTGCTATTCCAGACGATGATACAAGGCACCGGTCTGGCACTACTGGAATTGACGCTAAAGGCTCACGGTCCGGTTCTCGTCAACGATTCGATCTACGGGATAGTGGAAGTCGAGGAAGTGAAACCCACATCCAAAAACAATCGTGCAGTCGTGACGAGCCGCATCGACGTGTTAAATCAGCGCGATGAGCGCGTTCTTTCATACACCGCGAAGCGGTTGCTGGCCGGTCGGCCTGATTAAGATTCCGGCACGCGGCACCGCCGTGCGCTGCTCGCTAACGCATCCGGGTCTTCAAGTCGTCCACAGTGTGACCGATCAGCTTTGTCGAGGCGATTTCGGACCAATCTGCACCTCGTCGACAAATGCAGGATTCTCGGGTCAATGTGCCAGGTTCCTGCAATTCCCACAACCGCCTTTTGGACTCAAAGCCTCACCCGGCAAGGCTTTGAAGATTGTTGAGATCCGACTAGCCTGTCTGGCCGACACCGCAGCGACTCGAACTTGACTCGATTGCTATCGTGTAGGTTTTTACACCTACAGCAACAACAATTCGTTGTCGTTCACAGCCTAAATTATTGATGAGGGTTCGCCTAAACTTTCGGCAAAGGCAAAGGCAGCGTGAAATATGGTTCGCGACGATTAACGCTAGAGGTGATCCAGCGATCGCTAGCGCCCGGCAAAAGTTGATAGGCCAGTGGCGGATAGATTTTTGCCTTCGCGGACAATTGCACGGCTTAAGTCACCGTCATACCAATCGCCATCGTGGATCCGCGTAAATGGAGAAGCACTACCGAGACCGACGCGTGGGCACTCGTATCCTCGCGCCATTGGAATTGGCTACCAATCCGCCGCAGTTGGCCCTGCGCCATGTACGCTGCGTAACGCGCGCTCGACACGCTGTAAGGTTGAAATGGGCAGTCGTGTATCGCGCAGTCCCTCGTGCGTCGGCGAACCCTCTTCGGCGAAATCAATAGTGGCCGAATCGCTCCCCACGTTGAAGCGGAGTACGCAGCTATCAAGCAGAAGACGCACATCCGCGCGGAGCAAGACGGCGTTATCCACACACGCATCCCCATCCGAAACAACTCCCTGTATGTGCGCAGCCTCCGATACTTCCGGCTGCCCCTCCCTCGACAGGACGCACCGGCGAGTACAGACGCGGCGCTTTGCGAAAACTCGACGATGCCAGAATCAGGCTATCGAACGGCTGTAGAGCGAATAAGGCCCGATGGCCAAAGTGAGGTCAGTTCCCACTGAGTGCCTCCGCATCAACTTCCGCACGACCCTCAGACACTATTGTGGCGTTAGCACCGGGATCGCAGACGGCGTAGCGACGCTTCGTACTGGACCTGCTGCAACTCGAGTTTTACAATTCGCCGCTGCTCGTTTAGGGTGTTCATGTGCATTCGCTCGGCCTGCAGGGCTGCTTCGATCGCCATTGGTTCGACAACGCGCACGAGCTCTCTTGCAATGGCAGCATCTACATGAGAGCCTCCGAAACTCATGCACCGAGGCGGCATGTCGAAGCGGTCGCATCGATACCAAAACGGTCCGAGGTAGCGCGCACAACATCACCATGGCCATGAAAAAATTTCGAGATCTAAGCGCAAGGGCTACGGAGAACGCTCGAGCACAATCGTGCGCAGGTGGCTCTTTTTATTTCGAACTGCGACCATCCTTTATCATCGGGCCTAAATCTAATCATGACAGGGTCAGACAATGCCACGTGTTTCCAGACTGCAGACCGACCGTAACCGCGAGCGTATTAAAGAAGTCTCTGCACGCTTGTTTCGCGAGCAAGGGATCAAAGGCGTCAGTGTTGCTGACCTGATGGCGGCTGCCGGCCTTACACATGGCGGCTTTTACGGCCATTTCGAGTCGAAGGATGACTTGGCGGCCGCCGCCTGCCGACAGGCATTTGAAGAATCGATTGAACGGTGGACTGCCCAGATTGCACGGAAGCGGACTCAAAAGTCTGCCCTGAATGCTATCGTTGAAGCCTACTTGGCTACGGCCGACCGAGACGAAGCGGGAAAGGCGTGCCCGACTGCAATGCTTGCGACGGATGTCGCTCGGGAATCAAATGAAAAGCCTATCCGGGGCGCTTACTTGTCGGGGGTGAAAACCCAACTGGAAATACTGACCGGCCTCCAAAATTCGGGGGATGCCCGAAGGGATAGGCGGCAGGCCTTCGTGGTGTTCTCAACGATGGTCGGAGCGTTATTGCTCGCTCGGGCAACAAACGGGGATCCCATTTCTGACGATATTCTGGACGCGGCACGCCGCCATATCGGCAGGAAAGAAGAAGGTTGACGCGAATAATGAATGCCGTCTCTGCTCCTCCGAGCCGGACTGCCTGATGTCTCCGGCGAGTTCGAATATTGAACCATACTGGGGTCGGCGAGCGCGATCAAAGCGATTGGCTCGTTGTATAGTTTGCGCCAGGTATCATCTGTCAAGCAACGTTGACTACAGACGACTCCTGCTCGTGCGAGTTACTCACTTCGACCCGATTTACTATTTCAGACCGGCCGATGTCGAAAGCCGATCCGGCAGCGATTTTCGCTGCGTTTGGCCCTCCGTGCGGCAACTGCCTGATCGCAGGCAAATCCTCACGTACCACAACCATTCGCGTCATGAAGCCGGGGGCGCCGATACGTGGCTAAACTGGCGAGAGAGCGTTCGCAGCCGTTAGTTTGAAGGTGCACAAATCTGCACATGCAGATTGCCTTCGCGGGGCAAACGGTCGCCCCTGCTGAGGGGTGCGACGTTGCCGCCGCGACCAGGGGTGTCTTTCGCACTCCGGGGCGGCGAGCCGCGCCGGGTGGCAAGCCAATGCTCCCGCACCACGCCTCTGTACGCTGCATGAACGCCGCGCCAGGCAACCACACGCGAATCCCGGCTTTTCCTTACAGGTAGATCGAGGGCTTGATGGCCGCCCCGCACCGGAACACGGACAGCCGTCCCGGCGCGTGGCAAACGCTCAGTCAACTTCTGCCCGCGACGGGCGATCACGCCCGCCGCAGCAGCATGCACACTCCAGCCACGTCGCGATGCGTATTTCACCGCACTGATGGTCGACGCGTAGGCCGGATCAATCAGGATCAGTTCGACGCCTGCCCGGAAGCATTTCGCTTCGAGCAACTTGCCGGTATTTTGCGTAAAGCGGCCCCGAGAGCATACGCGCTCCTCTGGGACTGAGTTGCGCGATTGCCTTTTTCTTCGCAGTGAAGTCGAGGTCTTCGGCAATGATCGGCTTGCGCGCGTCTTCTGTCCGCGCAACCGCCGCAGTGAGGGTTGAAGCGGGCCGGCCTCGAGTTGAGCGAGGTCGGACTTGCAACGATGAGGCAGGGAGGGATCTGAATGGTCTTGACGACGGGCCCTGCACGATGAATCACGCCGGTCGACTTTTCGTACCGAGCGTGGGGCCGAGAAGACTCAAAGCGAGCAAATACGTGTTGACGGCGTCCAGTGCCGACCGCTACGATGTTGCTATAATAGCATTATGGTTGCTAATATAGCAACTCATTCGTCAATTACCCCGACCCGACGAATCACTGTGGCTACGCTTGATGCGTGAGAGTCCGAGGTCGGTGTTTTCTTGGAGCCAGATTGTGACCGTTGAAGCCGAAATTAAGAGCGGCCCCGAACAGCAGTTCAAGCTCTTTTTGCAGCAGGGGCGATTCATGTTGCAGCGGAGTCGATCCACAGGTCGTTTCGTCTTCTACCCGCGCGTGATGGTGCCCGGTAGCGGCGATGCAGATCTTGAGTGGGTCGAAGCGTGTGGGTTGGGCACGCTCTACGCGATCACAGTTAACCGAACTCGCACAGGAAATCATAACGTTGCTTTAGTGGATCTTGACGAGGGGCCGCGGATGATGTCGCGCATCGCAGATTGTGAGACGGCGCCGATCGGCTGTCGTTTGAAGGCTGAGATCTCGACGCTAATGGGCGAACCGGCTGTTGTCTTCAATCGGTTGCCAGTAGGAGGCGCGGCATGACAAGCTACCTTCGCGGGAAAACGGCGGTGGTCGGCATCGGTCAGGCTGGTGTCGGAGAGGCGCCCGGATACAGTGCAATCGAATTGCTCGGTCAGGCTTCCCTGGCGGCGATCAAGGATGCCGGTCTGCAGTTGAGCGATATTGACGCGGTCTTTGCCGCGACCTCTCAGCATGCCTTCCCAACAATGTCTGTGGCCGAGTATCTGGGCCTGCGTCCTCGCTTCTTCGGCGGAACCAACGTTGGAGGCTCCAGTTTCGAGATGCACCTGCTGCAAGCCTCGTTGGCTTTGGAGGCCGGTCTCTGCAACGCAGCACTGATCTGTTACGGTTCTAATCAGCGTACGGCGGGCGGTCGGCTTGTATCGATGGCCGAACCGGTATGGCATGAGGCGCCGTACAACCCGCGACTGCCTGTTAGTGCGTATGCACTCGCAGCCAGCCGGCACATGCATCAATTTGGGACCACGCGTGAAATGTTGGCGGAGGTGGCCGTATCCGCGCGGAAATGGGCCAATCTCAATCCTCAGGCGTTTGCGCAAGGCCCGCTTAGCGTGGAAGACGTTCTTTCTGCACGTATGGTCAGCGATCCATTCACGACTGCAGATTGTTGCCTTGTGACAGATGGCGGCGGTGCCTGTGTGATGGTGCGCGCTGATCGGGCGGCCGATCTTCCGTCTGTCCCCGTCTATTTTCTCGGAGCGGCAGGCGCGCATTGGCATCGCTCCATCGCGTCTATGCCAGATTTAACCGTAACGGCCGCGTCTGAAAGTGGACCGAGAGCCATGCAGATGGCTGGGGTCAGTGCGGACGATATCGATCTCTTGATGCTTTACGACGCATTCACCATTAACACGATCCTCTTTTTAGAGGATCTCGGCTTCTGCCCGAAGGGCGAGGGTGGCCGCTTTGTACAGGATGGGCGGATCGCTCCTGGCGGCCAACTGGCGGTAAACACGAACGGAGGAGGCCTCTCCTGCGTTCATCCAGGAATGTATGGCATGTTCCTCATCATCGAAGCAGTGACCCAGCTCCGCAAGGCGGCAGGATCAAGACAACTGGACCGCGCCGATGTCGCGCTTGTGCATGGCAACGGCGGGACACTGTCCAGTCAGGTCACAGCCGTGCTTGGAAGTGCTGCAGTTCTGTGACGCACATCGGCTAAAAGCGCAGACATCGTCACACGAAGACGTGTTACGGGTCCGTCAGCATCGCCTGAGCGATAGCTCGGAGGACCCGGCTTCGCTCCGCCTAGCATTGCCAGTCTAGTGTGTGATTCTAAAAGTCGATTGCAGACGAGACCATTGTGAGTACTCCTGTTCAGAAAGATAAGCGCGTTTTGAGCAAGGTCGCATTGCGACTGCTGCCTTTCTTGTTCTTGCTCTACATCGTCAATTATCTGGACAGAATTAACATCGGCTTCGCAGCTCTGGCGATGAACAGAGACATTGGCCTGACAGCGACGTCGTTCGGACTGGCAAACGCCATTTTCTATGTCGGGTACGTCGCGTGCGAAGTTCCCAGTAATTTGTTGATGGTGCGCTTTGGTGCGCGGTCCTGGCTTTCACGGATCATGATCACATGGGGACTCGCATCGGCGTGTACGATGTTTGTAGTTGGCGCAGCGACACTTTACGGCGTGCGATTCTTCGTCGGCGTTCTTGAAGCCGGATTCGTACCTGGCGTTCTGGTGTATTTGTCTCATTGGTTTCCGAAGGGGTACCGGGCACGCGCCAACGGACTCCTGATGACGGCCCAGCCAGTTGCCATGGCCGTTGGAGCTGGCATCTCTGGACTCGTCATGGATGGAGCACACGGATGGCTGGGCCTTCAGGGTTGGCGCTGGCTGTTTCTTCTGGAAGGGGTTCCCGCGATACTCTTGGGGCTGACGGCATACTTCTACTTGACCGACCACCCTAAAGACGCGACGTGGCTAAGCCTTGAGGAGAGACAGGAGCTTACGCGTCTGCTTGAGGCCGGCAGACTCATTGGAGCCGTGCAACGATCGACATGGAGTCAAGTCTTTGATGCCCGCGTTATTTTGCTCGCGCTGGCATATTTCTGTCTCGTCAATTCACTCAGCGCCAATTCGACTTGGATCCCGACTATCGTTTCCACGCTCGTGACCTTTCATTCGTTCTCTTACGTCAACCTGATCTCAGCGATACCTCCAGGATTTGCCCTGGTCGCAATGCCACTGTGGGCCTTGAATTCCGATCGGACGGGCGAGCGACGCTGGCATATCGTCGTGGCGATGGCACTAACCGCTGTTGGCTGGCTGTTGGTAGTCGTCGCTGTGGCCCCCTGGGTCCGACTGCTTGGTCTAGTCCTCACCACCTCCGGCGCATTTTGCGCCATGAGCACGTTCTGGACACTGCCCCAATCGATCCTATCCGAAGAGGCTCGGCCTGCGGGTATTGGCTTCATTAGCGCGGTTGGACTTTGTGGTTCGGCATTTAGCCCGGCCGTCATTGGTTACCTTCGCGATCTCACTGGGACGTTCTCAGCTGGGCTCGTCTACGCGGCGTTCCTTCTCATCATCGGCATAGCGCTGATACTTGTTGCTTGCCGCATAAACGCGCAAAAAAGCGCGGGTACCTGAGGGATACTCCACATCCCCCCTTGCCTGCATGCTGGAAGACTTGGTTTAACGCCTTCGGGGGCCATAGCGTAGTCACCGGGCAGGACGGTAAAAAGCCATATCCGCCGTACGGGGTGCGCTGCGGCCGGTCGCGAATTGTTGCACGCATTGGGCGGACCTCGGTGCCGCCGGCGTTTTCGATTTTCGCGATTGGTTTTTGCTCCTCGCCGTGGTGCGCAAACTCCCACCGCGACACGGTTCTGGTGGCTGACACTGGGCCGCCTCGATCGGCACGGAAAGCCTCCTCGGCGTGCCGCTGCTTGGATAGGGGCAGGCAGCGCCTGCGGCATTCGATGGAACGGGCGCGGCCTGCGGATCTGGCAGGAATAGGTCGATCCGGAACCGCGTTTTTCAGCGAGCTTGGTGAGAGGCACATTGGGCACAGGTCAGAATTAGGTAGAAATCAACTGACCACGTGGATTGATTGGAGCATTCGCCCTTCTTCCCGCACCCGGAAAGATGCGAAGGCCGAACACCACGGCACTGACGTTGTACGGCGCGAGCAGCGCTGTATCATTTTGTAATCTCGTTCCGCTCTGCTTGAGAGAACGGCAGCAAGCAACAATGCTGCGGGTGCTCGCGCGATTGGTGCGGCGGAACTTCGACGTTCGTCAGGGCAACGGAACACGAGGTGTCGCCGGCGCGATTTTCGCCTTTTGACGAGTGGCACCCCTCATGAACGAAAACATCTGGAAACCGACGATCAGCAGGCTGAGCGAAATGAAGACGGCACAGATCGGATGCTCGACAAAGACGAGGAAACTTCCATCTGACAGAAGAAGAGATCGACGGAAATTTTCCTCCAGTAGCGGCCCTAAAACGTAACCTAGCACGATTGGAGCGACCGGGAAGTCCAGTGCAAGTAGCAAGGCGCCGATGACTCCAAAAGCTGCTACCTCACCGACGTCGAACAGACTGTTTCTTGCGCTATAAACCCCAAGGCAGATGAAGAAGGTGGCCAAAGGGAATAGGACACGATATGGAACTCGTAACAACCGCACCCAGACGCCGATCATTGGGATATTAAGAAAAACCAGCAAGATGTTTCCGACCCAAAAGCTTGCCACCAGTCCCCAGAACACGTCCGGATGATCGGATATGAGCTGTGGACCTGGCTGGATTCCCTTGATGATCAGGGCGCCGAGCAGCAGCGCCATAATCGCGTCGCCCGGTATGCCCAGTGACATGGTCGGTATGAAATCCATCTGGGTCTTGGAGTGAGACGCAGCTTCAGGGCTGGCTACGCCTGCCAGTTCCCCTGTGCCAAAAAGCTTGGGGTTTCTGGATATTTTCCGTTCTAGCGCGTAGGCAAGAAACGACGTGATCGTGGGACCTGTTCCCGGTAGTGCCCCGAAAAGCGTACCGACTAGCGTACCGCGGAGCATTGGCAGAATTGATTTCCTTACTTCGGCGCCTGTGGGCAGCATGTCTTTCATTGTCACCTTGGGTCTCACAGCAGACGTATTCAGACGATTCACGCTGATGATGAAATCCGCGATGCCAAACAATCCCATGCAAAGTGCGCCAAGTTCTATCCCGTCCGAAAGATCGGGCGATCCAAAGGCGAGGCGAATGACACCGCTGGTCGTGTCGGTACCGACCGTTCCGCAGATCAGTCCAAACACCGTCATCGCGAGGCCCTTGAGCGGTGAACCTCTTGACATGGTTGCTCCCGCGATCAGTCCCATAAGCATGATCGAACTGATCTCGGCCGGGCCAAACCGGGCCGCCGCGCGAACCAGTGCTGGAGACAGAAAAATCATGACAACGATGCCGACCGAGGCTGCAAAAAACGAAGACATCATGGTGATCCCGAGCGCCGCGCCGCCTCTTCCCATCTTCGTTAGCGGATATCCGTCCAGGCAGGTAACGGCGTGGGGCGGATGACTCGGCAGATTCAGCAGAATCGCTCCAATGGCCCCACCGTACATAGAGCCGTAGAAAACACCCGCCAGCATGAGTATCGCCGGGACCGGGGCAAGTGGATAGGTCAGGGGCAGAAGCATGGATATGGTTGAAAGCGCGCCCATGCCAGGCAGCACACCAACCAGGTTTCCTATCAGTACGCCCGCCAGAGCCCAAACCAGATTGCCTGGCTGGAGTGCGACACCAAAACCGTACCAAAGATCCATCATTGACTGATGCATGACTCAACCTCGACTGAACAGCGGAAGCTGCAGGTGCAGGCCATAGTGGAATACGCAGACACCGACAACCGTCGCAGCAATGGCAAGGGAAAGGGCATCGCGGACCGTGTTCTTACGGTCGCCGAGCGCGGACAGGAAGACAGATGCAAAGGAGGCAGGAACTAAACCGAGAGAGTCCCCGAGAGCAGCAAATGCCGCTACGCCCAGCAGGATGCAGATTGCGCCGCGGACGTCGACCGAGCCCGCATGTGACTTTTCGGGCGGGACGTGTTTGTCCTCCGCTACCAGCAATGCGAAGCCGATCAGGCACAACAGTGCTCCGAGGATTGCAGGCATAAAGCCCGCACCCATCTCCTTGAGGGTACCTATACGGTATGACCACCCGGCGATGCAGACCCCGGCGCCTGTCAGCAGCATCAATAAAGCACCTAGACGACTCCTGTTTGCCAACGTTCGTGTGCGCATGATGGCCTTCTTCGGAAAAGAAAACGTGGTTTACAGTTGTGTTGCCGGTTACGTTTGTTGTGATGGCGCGCCGCCGACCTCTGCCTGGCATGTGCCAAAGCCGATTGCTCTGAAGCCTTTCCGGACGCAGCGTCCCGACATCGAGACAATGTCGCCGTCTTCGAGATATCCGCGCTGTTCGCCGGTGGGCAGCGTAATCGGCTCGCGGCCGTCAACTGTGCGCTCCAGTAGGCATCCGCTGTCGGAGGGGTCCTCGTCCGATATCGTCCCGCTCGAAAGAAGATCTCCAGACCGCAGAGGACATCCGTTGCTCGAGTGGTGCGTCAGCATCTGCGCAACGCTCCAGTACTGATCCTTGAAGTTGGGACGGGCTACCACTTCGCCAGCAACACCTTGTGCGCGCATTTGCGCGCTTTGCAAGGTCACCTGCAAGGAAATGTCAATAGCAGCTGAAGCCTCATGGTCTTCCGATGTGAGTTCTGCTGCTAGCGTTGGTGCATCCTCGCCTCGAGCCTTCGCCGGCAGTCTGAATGGGGCGAGCGCTTCGCTCGTGATCACCCAAGGTGATACGCTTGTCATAAAACTTTTGGCGAGAAAGGGGCCGAGCGGTGTAGCCTCCCATCGCTGGATATCCCGCGCGGACCAATCGTTGACAAGGCAGAAGCCAAAGATGTGGCTTTCGGCCGCGTCGAGCGCAACGCGCTGCGAGGGTTCTGTTTCAGTGCCGACAAAGAATCCGACTTCGAGCTCGAAATCAAGCTTTTGGGTTGGAAGGTAACCGCTACCCGCACCTGTTTGTCCGTAAGGGCGGCTGCAGGGCGTACCGCTAACTGCTAGAGACGATGCGCGACCGTGATAGGCAATCGGAATATTCTTAAAATTCGCGTTCAACGTTGAGTCCGGCCGGACGAGCCGTCCCGCTCGCTGAGCGTGGTGAAGCGAGGTAAAGAAATCCGTAAAGTCCCCAACGTTTGCCGGGAGCAACATCGTGACCTGACTCGCGGGAATCAGGCATGCCGTGGTCGCATGGCGTAACGACATGGCACTATTTGTGTGTAGCAGATTGAACAGCTCGCGCCGCAAGCTACGAGATGACTGTTGACCCATAGACATCAGGGCGTTCAACGTGTTGCTTTGGACTGCTCGAGCGACGGCGGGACTGACAGCAATAGGACCTGCTGCGAAAACCGAACGCACGTCCAAGACGAAATCGCCGATCCTGACGCCAACGCGAGGGGTGGCGTCAGAGTCGGTCGCGAAGACACCAAAAGGCAGATTCTGTAGCGGGAAGTCAGTCGTTTCGAGATTCGCGCTTTCGACCCAACTCAGTGCGGTCGCGTCATGAGTTTCATCAATCAGTATTGTCATAATTCACTCCAGAGCAGTATGGCGCTTCGCGACAATCGTCTGCCACCGCAATACTTCGGTGTGAATTTCAGCAGAGAAAGCGTCGGGCGAATTTGCGTATGGCTCGATCCCGATATCTTCAAATTTCTTCGCTGTGTCAGGCTGGCCCGCAATACGCTTGAGCACGTCGGCAATCTGGTTGACAAGCTTCGGTGGCGTTTTGGCGCTGACAAAGATGCCCCACCATCCCGGTGAAGACAGGTCTCTGTATCCTAGTTCGCCAAAGGTCGGTAGATCGGGAAATGCCTTGAATCTGGACTGACCGACGGCAGCGATTGGGCGGATCTTTCCAGCCTTGATCAATGGGCGAGCGGAGGGGCCATCGACAAAGAGCGCCTGAATGTGGCCTCCCAGCAGATCGTTGAGTGCCGGCGCCGAGCCCTTGTAGGGCACATGCGTCATGGTGATGTTCGCGTCCGCGTTCAACGATTCACCGTTAAGGTGGCCCGTAGTCCCAACTCCGTATGAGCCATACGCCACACCACCTTTTTTGGCGAAATCGATGAATTGCTTCAAATCGTTCGCGGGGACGCTTAGGGCGATCGCCAATAGTGTCGGCCCGGTGGCAACCATGGAAACGGGCTGAAAGTCCTTCAACGGGTCATACGGCAGATTCTTGTATAACGGCTGAATCGTGTGCGAAGAATTGCTAAGCAGCAGTGTGCAGCCGTCGGGGCGCTCGCGCAGCAACGCCTGATAGGCGATTGTCAACTTGCCACCGGGCCTGTTATCGACGATGGCCGCCTCGTGCAGATCCTCTGAAAGTTTGGCGGCCACGACCCGCGCCACTACATCTGTGCCACCGCCAGCCGCATAGGGGACAAGGATTCGAACAGTGGAGCATGACCAACTGTCGTCTGCCGAAGCAATCGTCGCAAAGCAGTTCGCAGCCGCGAAGGACGCCAATACCAGCAAGCGTCCGAAGCGCATTCTCATGACCTAGTCTCCACTATTCGTTAGATACTCGCCCGCTGTGCTGTTGCGAGGTTGAGTTTTTCCATTTTTAGACAGCGTGTGGGGACGGGCGGTCTGCACTTCATAAGTCAGCCGCCGTCCGTCGCGCGCCTCGAGGCAGTAAGTCTGGATTTGGGCTTGCGTTACGTCACGACGCCTGCGCATCCTCGTTCTCTTCTGCTTCCGCGGCAACTCCTCCGGCGGCGACCAGGGCGTCGGTGGGAATGCCTCCAAGCAGAATGCCAGCGGCGGTCGCTTGCTGAATAGCCTGCTCCGACAAGCCAGCCTTCCGGAAGACCTCGGCGTTATGCTCTCCGCGGAAGGCGGGTGCCGGCCTAGGGCCGAGAGTCTCGTCAGAAAAGTGCCACGGGTACCCGTGAATCTTGTAGGTACCTCCATGTCGGTCAGACACTTCCTGCACCGCACCCCATTGTTCCGCCCATTCTGTTTCCGCGAAATCCTTTAGCGAACGGACCTGTCCCATGGCGATCTTCGCTTCATCGAGTTGTGCATCAAGTGAATCAAGATCCCGGAAGGACAACATCCATGTCTGGATGATGGCGTGCAGCGCGTCGTAGTTCTGCACCCGTCGATCCGCGCTGCAGAAGCGCGGATCGGACCGCAAATCGACCCGACGCATGGCTCTGAGATAGTTCGGGAAAGTCATGCTGCCGACGATGCTTTGCGCCGCTACAAACTCTTCGCCACCCGGACCAACAAAATGCGGGCCATCTGCTGCGCCTAGAGCGCCAGGTTCCGCGCCGGTATCGACACCGGCGAGATCGAGGTGGGCGCGCTCGTTGATCGACAGCAGAACCGCCGCCATCGCGACGTCGATGTACTGGCCACGGCCGGTGGTTTCGCGCTTTTTCAAAGCGGCCAACACGGCGATCGTTGCCTGAAGACCCGCGTAGACGTCGGCATGCGACAGGGCATCGGTTCGTTTTCGACCGTTGTAGTCTTCGAAATGCTTTAGCGTATTGTGTGTAAACCCAGCCTCGGCCTGCACTGTGGGTGCGTAGGCCATGCGGGATGACCACCGCCCTTTCTGGCCGTAGCCCGTGATTGACACATAAATGAGCTTTGGATTGCGGACAGACAACGTCTCGTAATCGAGCCCGAACGCTTTCAGCGTACCGGCGCGGAAGTTTTCGACAATAATGTCGGCCGAGTCGCAAAGGCGTAGAACGAGTTCGCGGGCATTCGGAACGTTCAGATCGATACTGACGTTCTTTTTGCCGCTGTTCTGTTGCGCGTAGTAGCCTGACATCCCGTTAAGGACGGGAAATGACGCGCGCGAAACATCGGGCCGGGGAGGCTCAATTTTCACAACATCCGCCCCGAGGTCAGCGAGCGTGCGGCCGCACAGAGGCCCTGCAAGCACTCGTGAGAAATCGACGACCTTGACACCTTCAAGTGGTCCGGACATGCTTATTTCCCCTCGTAAGCCGCAAGACCCGGACCGTTCTTGAAGAACGAGTCCAGACCTGTCTTGAGATCAGCAGAAGCCCAAATTGGCTTCTGTTCTTCGAACATGGCCTTGTCGGCAGCCTCCAGCCCCTCGTTGAGCGCAATCGAAACCAGACGTTTTGTGGCCGCGTGGGCTACCGTTGGTCCGTTCGCGAGCTCCTCAGCGATGGAGAGTGAAACCGCGTCGAGCTGATCGTCGGCAACCACGAGGTTAATGAGGCCCCAACGTTCGAGTGTCGCAGCGTCGTACCGACGACCGAGCATCGCCAGCTCCTTCGCGCGTGCCGGTCCGGCTCTCATCACCTGTCGCTGGATCCCGCCGAGTAACGGATGGAGCCCCAGCGTTGCTTCGACGGAGCCGATCTTTGCCGACTCTGCGGCAACGCTGTAGTCGCACAACAGCGCTACTTCAAACCCGCCCCCGAGGCAAGTGCCGTTCACAGCCGCGACGATCGGAATTGGCAGCGTCTCAAAGGCGCGAAGGATTACAAGCGGATCGATCAGGGCCCGCCCTTCCTTGGCAATCCTGTCGTAAAACAATGTCAGCTCGGCTCCAGCCGAGAAATGCCTTAGCCCACTTCGTAGGAGAATGGCGCGGGATCCTCCCGCCACTGCTTCATCGAACGCCTTGAGGAGGGCGCCATATATCACTGGCCCCATCAGGTTGTAAGGGCGATGGTTCATCGTCAGAACTGTGACGTTGCCTTTGACTTCTTTCAGCAGGATTTCTTCACTCATCTTCGCTCCGTGGAGGTCGCGCCAGCTTTAGCAGCGCCAATGTTCGCAATGATAACATTGGCTGCCGGCGTTGCTATGCGGGTTTTCCCTTGCTCGAATCGCGATGGCGTCCGCGCAGGGGATGTGATCAACGAATATCTGAGTGCGGGGCCAGTAGATGTTGGTGAACTTGGCTGGATGTGTGGCTGGATGTGGAGCTGTTAGACCTGTCGGGCGTCGCGGACAATGGGCATGGCACGCTGACGAAAAGTCCTACTGTGATTGATAGGACGCTTCCGGGACATCTCGAAACGAAATCACTTTCAGGTTACTCTTCGTTTTATTTGTGCCGCCCTTGCGGTATTGCAGCACTATTCAAGTGCCTGGTCTTTAGCAAAGGTTCGATCGATGACGTCAGAAGCGCCCCGCCCGTCCAACGGAAGTTACCATCACGGAAACCTTCGCCACGCCTTGATTGCACAAGGCCGCCTCGAGTTGGAGAAAATGGGTCCGCAGGAACTCAGTCTCCGGAATCTGGCTCGTGCGGTAGGTGTCTCGGAGGCGGCCCCGTCACGCCACTTCGCCGGCAAGGCAGGGCTGCTGGCGGCGATAGCAGCGGACGGTTTTGGCGAGTTGGCCTGTATTCGCGCCCGGATCACCAATTCCGGAGACGACGCGTTGACTGTTGCTTATCGGATGATGGACGCATACGTGGATTTCGCCCGGGAGCACAAGGGGCTATTTAACTTGATGGTGGGGCCTCGAATTGTTGCCCGGGATGCGTATCCGGAGCTCTCCTCACGGAGTGCGGAATCCTTTAATGCCTTCGCTCGGGCAGTCGAAGAGTATGCGAGAGAGTGCGGCTGGCAAAAAGAGGCACTCCCGTTTGTCGTTCACGGCGCATGGGCGATGGAGCATGGATTGGCAACCCTGATATTGAGTGAACGCGTACCTCGTTTGGAAATGCCAATAGCAATCGATTCAATAGTGCATTTCTCAATAAGCATGTTCCTTCATGCGGTCGCCGCCGGCCCTGCACGACTGGAAGCTTTGCTCAACGCGACATCCACCGCGCCAAAGGGATGGGAGGACGCAAGTGCGGGGGGCGGCGGTTGTGGCGGCAACTAGCGGGGGGTGGAGGAAGTTCGCTTAGGACTGCGCGCGAAGGAGTCACCTGCAATCGCTCGGCCGCTTCGAACCTTTCCTTGATCGTTCCGCCGGTCGGATATTGACGCTCGGTCAAGAATTCCGCTGGCGTGTCGTCCTGACAGGCAACTCCGTGTCTGATAATATCTGTAAATACAGATTGAAATCTCGGATTGGCCTTAGGAAAGGTGATGAAATGTTAGAACTCGACTGCCATTGCGCGACATTTCGGCAGGCTACTCGTGCAATAACGCAACTTTACGACAACTACTTGCGTCCATGCGACCTAAAAATCACGCAGTTTACTATTCTGCGTATGTTATGCAGGCATCCCGACTTGGCGCGGATTGCGGATTTGACCGGCGCATTGTTAATCGATGATACGACCCTGACACGGAGCTTGTTGCTGATGAAGCAAAATGGATGGGTGGAGTCTTTCGTCGGGGACGTCGATCGCCGAGAGCGGAGGCTGCGAATCACTCGGCGCGGCCGCGCGCTAGTGGCGAGAGCGGAGCCACTCTGGGAAGCCGCACAGGCAGCGGTCAATAGATATCTTGGTCGCAATGACGCGAAAGTCGTTCACAAATCGGCGTCACGGCTGGCAAGCGCGCTCTCTGAGGAAGGCTACAGTCTTTCCAAAGATTGACAATTTGAAGCGCGCTTTCGGTTCGTAGCCCCGATGATCGCGACCTACTCGAATTCGGGTCTGCTTGCCTTCATCGCGCGATGTAATGCTGATTCGCTCGAGTAGCCGCAACATATAGCGACGTCTCGCAATTTTGCGCCGTTAACGGCCAGCATGGTGCGGGCGAGTTTAATGCGAGCGTTGCGCAGGTGCGTCATGGGAGGGAGCCCGATTTGCTCGCGGAATTCTCGCGCAAACCTGGCGCGCGAGTACCCGATTTCGTGGGCTAGGTTTTCAACACTCCAGTTATGTGCGGGATCGATCTGCATTACCGCCACGGCTCTCAATATGGCGTGCGCCGGGTTGCCGGTCAGTGAGAGCTCTTTCGGATTCATCGCCTCGCTAATGGTTTCGAGGAGCCAAATCTCCAGCATGCGAGTCACCGAAGTTCTATTTCTCAACGCAGATAGTGTTTGCCCGGAAGCGGTCGAGAACTGTCGTAGAGGCGAATCGTGACTCGCGTGGTTGCTGACCGATATCGGTGTGCGAAACATCCGGGAAAGGGTCGAATGCAGATTCGCCTCCAGTTTCAGCCCAACAGTGGTCACGAGCGCCGATCCATCGGCATCGCTCAGGTCAGTAGGAAGTTCGTGCTGCGTTGAAGACGACCTTGCCGAGTCTTGGCGGATGCCTGTGCCTCTCAGTACATACCGACACCGCGCCGGTACCAGTATGAGTGTACCGGCAGTTGCCATCTGCGTCCTGTCCTGGCTTCCTTCCGCAAACTCAAGAGAGACGATTCCTCTGTTTACGCTATGAAGTGTCAGTTCATTGACGTGATAGCCGGCGATGCAATCCTTTGAAGTCAGTCGCCGTTCAGTCAACTGGAAGGTGCTGATCCGGACAAGGTCAAGTAGCGTCTCCATGGTTACCTCTCTCATCGTCGGGCCATAGACGGGATGTTAATGTCTGTGGACGTGGTGCGTAGAATTATCTGTAGACACAGGTAATATAGCCGAGAATGATCTCGGAAAGAAGCGATCGCCACCTTTGGAAGCAAGTCCTCGATTTGGTACGAAGATTTGGATCGCGAAAGGCCGTCTGCCGCTGACCAGCGTGGTGGGAAACGGAGCGTTACACAACGTCATCAAAAACCGCGCTGAGAGACTCTATTGAGCGCAAGAGTCGCATGCTTAGTTGGTAGTTACTGCCTCCCACGGGCGTTCGGTCCGTGTGTGTGGTGCTGACCAAGGCGACGTTGTCGCGTTGTCGTGTCATCTCAATCACAGAGCGCCGTATCTATTCCTCTCAGTCTCATGTTCAGCATTGACAATACGAAACGGTGAGTGTCCTTATGGCTGCAACGGTCTTCGTGTCGGCGCAACGAGGCTTAGGCTACCTTAGATAAAAGATAAGGAGAATCGGATGAACGCACGAAAGTCCTTGCATTTGCTTGTTGAAAAATGGCTGACGCCGCACCGTTCGACGCCGATCCGGGTCACCCGATTTGGCGCCGCGCGTTCAAACGGAAGGCGTTACGTGCTTGTCGAGGTGCTACGCCCAGAGGGTGCAGTTGCTCTGTTCTTTTTCCGGCATGATGACGGAGCTTGGCGGGTATTTCCGCCTGAGTCAGGTCGTCTGACTTTATGCTCGCAGGTGTGACCCGGAATTTTGGTACTGCTGGTGGTTGTAGATTTGTACATTGAACGGTCGGGGAACCGGTTTGACTCACTAGTCGGAGTATGCGGGAAAGTCCAGAAGCGACTCGACGAGGACGGCTAGGTGTCCCTAAGAGACCGTTTTAAAATGACTGCTCGATACGGCTGAAGTTGTTCCAGCAGACGAGGGAGCAACCGAGTTTGAGGAATGCTTCGCGAATGTCGGCACTACGCTCAAAGCGAATGCGAAGACGACGAAAGTTGTGGAGCCATGCGTGAGTACGCTCGATCACCCAGCGAAAATTGCCGAGGCCACTGCCGTGCTCGGTCCGGCGCTTTGCGATCACGGGCTTGATGCCGCGTTTGCGAAGTTTCCGGCGATGTGGTTCGGAGTCGTAGCCGCGATCGGCGTAAATGACTTTGGGTTTCTGCAGCGGCCGGCCACGCATGCCGGGAATCGGCGCAATCGCATCGACGAGGATGTGATGTTTGGAACCGGGTTACGAGCGATTCGTGGGATTCGGGCCAGTTTTTCGCCCGCCCCAACGGCTCGCACCGACGATGAATCGACGGCTGCCCGCGAGAAATCGAGCCGGCCGGCCTCGCGTAACTTCGCGAGCAAATGGTCTCTTAGGGGTAATCGTCCGAATCGTGCAAAATCGAGCGGTTGTCGCGTGAAGAGCCGCGTGCAGTAAGGCTCGGCGGCTCTGCGATTTTCCCGCATTCGGTGATTTTTCAAGTTGTTGATCGACCGGGATTTTCAGGATTATGCCGCCAGATTTTGCACGGAAAGTACGATCACCCGACGCTGGCCTCAACGACGTCATGGAGCGCAAGCACATCGAGCAGGAACTGTTCGGGTCGTGCGAACAGTTTCGCGAGCTATCGGCATACATGGAGGCAATTCGCGAAGAAGAGAGAAAGCGTATTGCGATGGAAATGCACGACGAGCTGGGCCAACTTTTGACGGCCCTGAAGCTGGACGTTTCGCTGCTCAAGATGTGTCTTGTTGATGATTCGGTCGCGGCGGAGAAAGCCGACGACATGCGCGAGCTCGTTGAAAAGACCATCTGGATGGTGCGGAATGTCGCGAACCATCTGCGGCCTGCTGCGCTTAACTTTGGGATCGTTGCATCGCTTGAGTGGCTGGTCGAAGATTTCGGCCGACGCAATGGGATTCCGTGCCAGCTCCGTTTCAACGGCGGCGAGCCCTGTCTGCCGGATACGCATGCTACTGCCGTGTTCCGCATCGTCCAGGCGTCACTGACCAATATTGCGAGTCATGCACGGGCGACACGGGCGGATGTCACGCTGACCAGCACCGCGACTGCCCTCGAGCTTCATGTCCGCGATGACGGTTGCGGCTTCGATCAGGCTACAGCACGCAAAGTCTGTTCGTACGGTCTGCTCGGCATGAGCGAGCGCGCCCGGGCTATAGGCGGTTCGCTACTGATCGACAGCACGCTCGGCGCGGGCACGGTCGTCTCGATCCACATTCCGTTCGACCACGAACAGGACAAGTGATCAAGATCCTGAAAGACCATTTAAAAAAGACCCCGAAGGGGCTGTTAACCTTTTCGGCAAGCTGTTAACCTTGGCCATCTGAACAACGGGAACCAAGGGGATGGGCACGCCGATCGTTGATGACGAGCTATGGGGATTGATCGAACCTTTGCTGCCGCCACCAAAGCCGCGCCGCAAGAAATATCCAGGCCGTCGCCCGGTTTCGGACCGGGCTGCACTGAACGGCATCCTGTTCGTGTTCAAGACCGGGATACGCTGGTGCGACCTGTCGATCAAGTTGGGATTTGGTTCGGGCCCGACCTGCTGGCGTCGCTTGCGCGACTGACAAAACGCTGGCGTGTGGGACCGGCTGCACGAGCTGCTGCTCGCGAAGTTACGCGAGGCCGGCCAGCTCGATTTCTCGCGAGCAGCCGTCGATTCATCGTCGGTGCGAGCCGTTGGGGCGGGCGAAAAACTGGCCCGAACCCCACGGATCGCTCGCGACCCGGTTCCAAGCACCACATCCTCGTCGATGCCAATGGCGACCGTCAGTGCCATCCTGACCGGCGCGAACCGCAACGACGTCACCCAATTGCTGCCGCTCGTCGATGCGATTGCGCCGATTCCCGGCATGCGTGGCCGGCCGCTGCAGAAACCCAAAGTTATTTA
>Ga0255336_100806_pt1 | contig 34715 bp, 30 predicted proteins | sample MeOH1_35cm_T3_17_FD_189102 | JGI IMG/M metagenome (GOLD analysis project Ga0255336, IMG submission 189102) | Sandy soil microbial communities from University of British Columbia, Vancouver, Canada - MeOH1_35cm_T3_179 | ecosystem: Engineered > Artificial ecosystem > Sand microcosm > Unclassified ...
CTCCAGGATGGTCAATTCTCGTTCGCCTCCTCGTCGGACTGGTCGTGTTCTTGCCCGAGGGCATCCAGAAACTGACCTTCCCGGACATCCTCGGCGCCGGCCGGTTCGCGAACATCGGCTTCCCCTATCCCGAGTTGCTGGGTCCGTTCGTCGGCGTCGTCGAGACGGTCTGCGGCATGCTCATCATCGTCGGTCTCTTCACGCGGCTCGCCGCGGTCCCGCTGATCATCATCATGATCGTAGCGATCGTCTCGACCAAGGTGCCAATCCTGCTCGGTCATGACTTCTGGATCTTCCATGTTCAGAAGCTGCCCCGTTACGGGTTCTGGAGCATGGCGCATGAGGCGCGCGCTGATTTCGACATGCTGCTGGGATCGCTCTACCTGCTGATCGAGGGCGCCGGCGCATGGTCGTTGGATGCGGTGCTTTTGCGAAACTCCAGGGACACGCCCCTGCCTCATCGAGACCCGAGGGCGTAGCGCCGATTGCAGCACAAGGGCGCGGGGCTCAATCCGAGACGGTCGCCACCGAAGAAAGGACTGACACGATGACGATGGATCGCCGCTCGCTTCTGAAGTTCGCCGGATTGACGCCGCTGATGACTGCGGCGCCACATCTGACGTGGGCTGCTGAGAGCAACGAGAAGGCGGACTACACGCTGAAGATCGCAACCGGCGTGGTCGAATTGGCGCCGGATCACATCGTGTCGACCACGCTCTACAATGACCAGTTTCCCGGACCGCTATTCCGCTTCACGGAAGGCAAGCGGGTCGTCATCGATATTCAAAACGATACCGACACGCCCGAGTTGGTTCATTGGCACGGCCAGACGATACCGAGCGATGTTGACGGCGCGTCTGAGGAAGGATCGCCCTTCGTGCCGGCGCACGGTACGCGCCGAATCGCCTTCGTGCCGAAACCGGCCGGCTTTCGTTTTGTCCATACCCACGTTCCGGCTGGGGCCGACTTGGCTCGCGGGACCTATACCGGTCAGGCGGCACCGGTCTACATCGAGCCGAAGAGCAATCCGGGAGCCTACGATCGCGAAGTCTTCCTTGTTTTGAAAGAGTTCAATCCATCGTTCAGCAAGGGTGGCGACATGGCGATGGATTTCCTTGCCGGCCGCCCCATCAAGGAATTGCAGCAGATCGGGAAGGCGGCTGACGAAGAAGCCAAAGGTAGCCCAAAGGGTTTGAGGTCGGCTATGAGCTGTTCAGCATCAATGGACGGATGCTTGGCCATGGCGATCCAATCCGCGTCAAGCAGGGCGAGCGGGTTCTTTTCCACATATTGAATGCCAGCGCCGGCGAAATCCGCAGCCTCGCCTTACCCGGTCATGTCTTTCGCGTGGTGGCGCTCGACGGCAATCCGGTGCCGACGCCCGCAGATGTTCCGGTGCTGTGGCTCGGCACGGCAGAGCGCATTTCGGCCATCGTCGACATGAAGCATCCCGGGGTTTGGGTCATGGGCGATCTTGCCGATGACGATCGCCGTCACGGGATGGGAATTCTCGTCGAATACGCCGGCCAGTCCGGCAAGCCGCAATGGATCAAGCCGAAGCCTTACAAGTGGGACTACACGCTCTTCGGCAAGGCCGGCGCCACGGCAGCCTCGCCCGACGAAACAATCGAGATGACGTTCGTCAAGCACAATGCGGCGCTGCACGGGTTCAACCAATGGACCATCAACGGCCAGGCGTTCTCGATGGACGCCTTGACGCCGATGTATGAAGTGCATGAGGGGCGACGGTATCGGCTCAAATTCCGCAATGCGAGCGACGACATCCATCCGCTGCATCTGCACCGGCACAGTTTCGAACTGACGCGCATTGGCGGCAAACCGACATCCGGAGTGCTCAAGGATGTCGTGATGCTCGGCGGGTTCCAGGAACTCGAGGTCGATTTCGTCGCCGACAATCCCGGTCTCACGCTCTTCCATTGTCACCAGCAGCTTCACATGGATTTCGGGTTCATGGCGCTTTTCAAATACGCGTAGGCGGGGATCGCGACCGATGACGAGGCAATCGCGGATGCAACGTGGCGGGAGCGGAAAAGCGGCCCTGTACTTCGTTCTATTGTTCGGCGCCGTCAATCTCGTCGCCGACATGACCTACGAGGGCGCCCGCAGCGTCACCGGCCCATTCCTGGCCACGCTCGGCGCCAGCGGGTTCGTGGTCGGCACGGTCACCGGGTTCGGCGAGTTGCTGGGCTACTCGTTGCGGCTTGCATCTGGCCGCTGGGCCGATCGCAGCCATCTCTATTGGCCGATTACGCTCGCGGGATACCTCGTTCAAATGATCGCTGTGCCGGCATTGGCGCTCGCCGGCAATTGGCCCGCGGCGGCGGTTCTCATCCTGCTCGAGCGGATCGGCAGGGCGACGCGCAATCCCCCGCGCGATGTCATGCTGGCGCAGGCCGGCGAGCAGATGGGTCGGGGTTGGGCTTTCGGCGTCAACGAGGCCATGGACCAATTCGGCGCTTTCGTTGGTCCGCTCGCTGTAGCGGCGGTGCTGGCCCGGCAAGGAAATTACACGCTTGCCTTCGCGTTACTCGCGATCCCGGCCTTCGTCACGCTCCTCCTCGTGCTCGCGGCGCGTCTGGGATTTCCGCATGCCGGCCGCGTCGAGCGAACCACGGAAACAGCGTCAGGCGGGACCTATCCGCCAGCGTTCTGGTGGTACCTGGCCGGTGCTGGGCTGGTCGGCTTCGGCTTTGCCGACTACTCGCTCATCGCCTATCATTTCAGCAAAGGTCAGGCCATCCCGACGACCTGGATCCCGATCTTCTACGCGCTGTCGATGGGCGCTGGCGGGATCGGCTCGTTGATCTTCGGCAAGCTCTTCGACCGGATCGGCCTCTTCGTGCTGGTGCCGGTCACGCTGATCGTCGCTGCATACGCGCCGCTGGCATTTCTTGGTGGCTTCGGATTGGCTCTTTTTGGAGCTTTGCTGTGGGGCATCGGGCTGGGCGCCCATGAATCGGTTATGCAGGCTGCGGTGGCGCAGATGATTCCGCATGAGCGGCTGGGCTCGGCCTACGGCCTGTTTGGCGCCGCTTTCGGTGTCGCCTGGTTCGCAGGCAGCGCCGCGCTCGGCGCACTCTACGATATCTCCATCGAAGCAGCGGTGCTTCTGGCGGTTGCCGCTCAGCTTGCGGCTGTCGTCCCGTTGGTGATCGCGGTCCGTCGCCTCAAGGCGGCGTAGATTCGATTGCAAAGCCGCCTGCGAGCCCCGCATCTTCTCACAAAGGAAATAGCAATGAGCATAGCCGTGCAGGAGTCTGGACAGACGGATCGCGGGATCGGCTCGCCGCTCGAAGTTCTACGTGTCTTCACCAAACTTGGGTTCACCTGCTTCGGTGGACCCATTGCTCACATCGGCTATTTCCGGGAAGAATTCGTGGTGCGTCGCCGCTGGCTTGACGAGCAGGCCTATGTCGATCTTGTCGCTCTATGCCAGTTCCTCCCGGGTCCCGCGAGCAGCCAGGTCGGGTTTTCCGTCGGCCTCATGCGAGCCGGCTACCTCGGCGGGCTCGCCGCCTGGATCGGTTTTACGCTTCCCTCGGCGATCGCCCTCGTTCTCTTCGCCTATGGCGCCGGGGCGCTCGGTGGTCCGATCGGAACGGGCCTTCTGCACGGGCTCAAGCTCGTGGCCGTGGCGATCGTCGCCCAAGCGGTTCTGGGCATGGCGCGCACATTGTGCCCGGACCGTACCCGAGCTTCGATCGCCGTCGTCGCGGCGCTGCTCATTCTGTTCAGCACCGCCTCCGCCGTGCAGATCGCCGCAATCGTGCTGGGCGGCGTCGCGGGGTTCTGGCTCTGTCGAGAGGGACCGCCGGCTTCGGCGGGTCATATGACCATGCCGGTCTCGCGGCGGGTCGGTCTGGTGGCGCTCGCGGCGTTCTTCCTGCTGCTCGGCGGTCTGCCGGTCCTGCACAGTCTCACGGGTTCGCAGGGCGTTGCGCTGTTCAACGCCTTCTATCGGTCCGGCGCGCTGGTGTTCGGCGGCGGGCACGTGGTGTTGCCCTTGCTGCACGAGGCGGTCGTCGCGCCGGGTTGGGTGAGTGACGACGCCTTCCTCGCCGGTTACGGCGCGGCGCAGGCAGTGCCGGGACCGCTATTCACGTTCTCCGCCTATCTTGGAGCGGTCGTTGCTCCATCACCGCATGGAGTGCTGGGCGCGATCATCAGCTTGATCGCCATATTCGTGCCCGGCGTCCTGGTGCTGATGGGCACGTTGCCGTTCTGGGAGACGTTTCGCCGTCGCGCGGGCGCTCAGGCGATCATGCGCGGCGTCAACGCGTCCGTCGTCGGTCTGCTCGGGGCGGCGCTCTACAATCCGATCTGGACGAGTGCTGTCAGAGCGCCGGGAGACTTCGGATTGGCGCTTGTGGGCTTTGTGCTTCTGATCGTCTGGCGGGCGCCGCCTCTGGTCGTGGTGTTGGTCAGCGCCCTGGGTGGGATTGGCCTCGTATACTTGCCGTCTTGAGGCTGCGGCTACTCACGTAATTCGCACTTGGCAGACCGCGGAGGTGACGAGCAGCGGTCATGACGGCGAGGCGAGTTCGTTCGCCTGCGGTGCCGCTTGTCGCTTGTCCTGCCCGTAGGACAACCAAGCCCGCGCGGCTGCGGCGATCACGGCAAGGGTCGCAGTCGTCCCATCTGCGTCACCCTTTTCGAAATCACCCTCGGTCTGAGCCATGATGTTGGTGACATGCGCGAAGCACACGACAGATCGATGCGTGGCAGCGGCGAAGGCGTAGAGAGCCGCGGCTTCCATCTCCACGGCGAGCACGCCTTGAGCGTGAGCTGCCTCAATTGCCGATTCGGTCTCGCGATAGGGCGCATCGGTGGTCCAGGTTGAACCTCGATGGACGACAACGCCTTCGAGCTGCGAAAGCGCGTGCTCAATCGGGACAAGGAGCGCCGGCTCGGGCGCCTCGGCGAAGATGGACGGGGGGAGATAGTGATAGCTCGTCCCCTCGTCGCGCAGCGCGCGGTCGATCAGGACGAAGTACGGTGTCGGTCCATGATCGGTGATTTGACCGGCGGAAGTGACGCTGACGAGCAGCTTGCAACCTGAAGCGAAGAGCTGCTCGGCCACCAGCACGGCAAAGGATGCGCCGACAACACAGCCGACGATTCCGACCTTCCCGAACCCGTCGAGATCGAACGAGATCAGCTCGGTGTGATAGCAGGCCCAGCCCTCGTGAAGCCGGCCCAAGCCGGTGCGTTTGAGATGGCGTACGATATCGCCGTCCGGATCGAGCACGCACACCTCGGGCACGTCGAGCTGAGTTAGCCCCTTCTGTCGGCGCGCTTCGCGCAAGAGTGCTTCCGGCCGGAACACCGATGGCGCGCCATGGTCTTTTCCAGTAACGATCGGCCAACCACCGATCGCCAGAGACGTAGCGCGCGATCTTTGTTCCATGCGAGCTGTCGGATGATCGTTCATGGAGCGAGCGTCTCGACTTCAAGTCCGGCGGCCCGCCACTCCGGAAAGCCGTCCTCAAGACGGCGGACGCTGTAGCCCTTCGCCCGAAGGGCGGCGACCGCCTCGAAGGACAGGACACAGTACGGCCCCCGGCAATAGGCGACGATCTCCTGATCCTTCGGCAGTTCGGACAGGCGGCGTTCCAGTTCTCCGAGGGGCACATTGAGAGCGCCGGGAAGATGTCCAATTGCGAACTCGTCCTCCGGCCGGACATCGAGGACCGTGACAAGGCCGTCCTGCAGCCTCGAAACCAAATCTTCTCGCGACACAGGCTCCAGTGCATCGCGAGCGCGGAAATAGTCTGCCATCACGCGATCGATTTCCGCGATATTGCGCTCGCCCAAACATCCTAGCGCTTTGATCAGGGCGACCACTTCAGCGTCGCCGGCAAGCCGATAGAGCACATGTTTGCCGCGACGCTCCGTGTCGACGAGGCGCGCGCGTCGCAGGATCTGCAGGTGGCGTGACGTGTTGGCGAAGCTTAGACGGGTTCGTGCGGAGAGCTCCTCGACGTTGCGCTCCCCTTGCGCCAGATGCTCCAGCAACTCGAGCCGGTGTGCATGGCCGAGCGCCTGGGCCACCTCTGCAAGGCTCTCGTAAATCGCCTGTTTCGGTACGGTGCTTGACACGGGAAATCCTCAGTGGAACATTCAGCAGATTGATTGAATGTACCGTCGTCCAAAGAGGAGCGCAAGACCATGATCCTCCGCCAGTTCCTCCATGCCGATCCGATCGGCATCTCGTATCTCTTCGGCTGCGGTGGCAAGGCAGCCGGGGCCGTCGTCGACCCGGTCGGCGACGTCGAACCTTATCTGCGCGCGGCCGAAGAGGCCGGCATGCGCATTCATTTCGTTATCGACACCCATGTTCATGCCGATCATCTTTCCGCCGGCCGCGCGCTCGCCGAAGCGGCGGGCGCCGAATATGTGCTTTCGGCAGCGACGGATGTTTCGTTTCCGTTCAAGGGTGTATGTGACGAAGAGGTCCTGCCGCTCGGCAACGTCACGGCGACAGTGCTGCATACCCCTGGCCACACGCCTGAGCACATCTGCCTCCTCGTGAGCGATCGTACGCGGGCCGACGAGCCCTGGTTCGTTTTGACCGGGCATACCCTGATGGTCGGCGATCTCGGTCGGACCGAACTGGCCGTCAGCGCCGAAGAAGGCGCAAGGGACCTGTTCCGAAGCACACGCCGACTCAAGGCTCTCCCGGACTACGTCGAGGTGCTCCCGGGAGCCTATGCGGGTTCGGTCTGCGGCCGGCGCCTGAGTGGTAAGCCCTGGTCCAATATCGGTTTTGAGAAGCGGCATAACGAAGCGCTTGGAATCGAGGACGAAGCTGATTTCATCCGCTTCATGCTCGCCGAAATTCCCCCGGCGCCGGCCGAAGCTGCCAGGATCAGAGCCGCCAACTCGGGCGCCGCGGTCTGACGGTAATGAGCGGGGCGGCATCTCCTCTGCCACACAGCGGCCCGCTCGTCAGGTTGGGGCTGAAGGAGAATTGGCGTCAGTTCTCCCTACTGGTCCTGATCAATGCCTTCGTCGGCGGCATGGTGGGGATCGAACGAACGGTCGTGCCGCTCATCGGCGCCGAGGAGTTCCATATCGCCTCGACGACGCTCGTCGTCTCGTTCATCGTCAGCTTCGGCGTGGTGAAGGCATTCGCCAACCTCATCTCCGGCCAGCTCGCCGATGCCTGGGGCCGCAAGCGTGTTCTCGTCCTCGGCTGGCTTGCCGGCTTGCCGGTCCCGTTCATGATCGTCTGGGCGCCAAGCTGGGAATGGGTCATCGCTGCCAACGCGCTGCTTGGCATCAACCAAGGGCTCGCCTGGTCGATGACCGTGATCATGAAAGTCGACCTCGTCGGGCCGAAATCGCGCGGCCTTGCTGTCGGTCTCAACGAGTTCGCCGGCTATCTCGCTGTCGGCGTAACGGCATTCCTCACCGGCTATCTCGCCGCGCGATATGGCCTGCGGCCGGTACCGATCTATCTCGGCATCGGCTATGCGATTCTGGGAACCATGCTCTCGATTCTGTTGGTCCGCGACACGCGCGACCATGTCCGGCTGGAGGCATCGACCCATGCGCAGGAATCGGCTCCGATCAGCTTCCGCGAGGTGTTCGCGCTTACCACCTTCGGCAATCGCAATATGTTCGCAGCGTCGCAAGCCGGTCTCGTCAACAACCTCAATGACGGCATGAGTTGGGGCATCTTTCCGCTGTTCTTCGCGTCCTTCGGCCTTGGCGTCGAGCGCATCGGCATCCTCAAGGCGATCTATCCCGCCACCTGGGGCATCCTGCAGGTCGTCACCGGCCCTTTGAGCGATCGCTGGGGGCGCAAGGGCCTGATCGTCGCCGGCATGTGGATCCAGGCCGCCGGACTGTTCCTCACTGCCGCGACGCATCAGTTCGAGTGGTGGCTCATCGGCAGCCTTCTGCTTGGCTTCGGGACTGCCATGGTCTATCCGAGCCTGATCGCCGCTGTTTCTGACGCCTCGCATCCGACCTGGCGCGCCCGCTCACTCAGCGTCTATCGGTTTTGGCGAGATCTCGGCTACGCCATTGGGGCATTTTCCGCGGGTCTCATCGCCGATCGTTTCGGACTGTCGTGGGCCATCGTATCGATAGCCGCATTGACATTTATCTCCGGTACCGTCGTCGCCATCGTCATGCAGGACAGCGGCAAACATCCGAGCACATCGATACCAGCAGTTTCCATTTCGCCGAGAAGCTGAATGATCCGCACGGGTATCCTGCTCGCTCTCCTGTCCGCCATCCTGTTCGGCGCAAGCACGCCTTTCGCCAAGCTTCTCCTGGGCTCTGTCGACCCATGGATGATGGCGGGATTGCTCTATCTCGGCGCCGGCTTGGGGTTGGCGGTGATCCATGTCTCACGGGCCGCGTTGCGGCTGCCCGCGATCGAGGCGCCGCTGCGGCGCGCGGATGTTCCTTGGCTTGCCCTGGTGATCCTGGCGGGTGGCGTCCTCGGACCGCTGTTCCTGATGTTCGGTCTGTCCCGCACGGACGCCGCAACGACATCGCTCCTTCTCAACCTCGAAAGCCTCGCGACCATGGGCATCGCCTGGGTCGTGTTTCACGAGAACGTAGACCGGCGGCTTCTCGCCGGCGCCTTCGCGATCCTGGCTGGCGCAGTTCTTCTCTCCTGGCAGGGTCAGGCGTCCTTTCAATGGGGCGCCGTGCTGATCGCCGGCGCGTGCCTGTGCTGGGGGATCGACAACAACCTGACGCGCAAGCTCTCCTCCGCCGATCCCGTGCAGATCGCCATGCTCAAGGGGCTGGTCGCGGGCGCGATCAACCTCCTCATCGCGATCGCCAACGGCGCTGGTCTTCCATCCGCTGGCGTTCTGGCGGCCGCCGGCATGGTTGGCTTCCTGGGCTACGGCGTGAGCCTCGCCTTGTTCGTCCTCGCCTTGCGCCATCTCGGGACGGCGCGAACGGGAGCGTATTTCTCTTTCGCACCCTTCGCCGGTGCCATGCTGGCGGTACTCATGCTGGGTGAGCCGCTGTCGATGAAGCTCTTGATCGCGGGATGCCTGATGGGGCTCGGACTATGGCTGCACCTGTCCGAGCGGCACGACCACGAACACGCCCATGAAGGGATGGAGCATGAGCATCGGCATAGTCACGATGAGCATCATCAGCATGAGCATGAGCCGGACATTCCTCTGGGTGAGCCACATACCCACCGGCACCGGCATACGCCTCTGGAGCACCAGCATGCGCACTATCCCGACCTGCATCACCGTCATGGCCATCGGCGCGTGCACTGAGGTTGCGAACATCGGGAAGGCGTGGCGATAGACAATCGCGTTCGGCGACGGCGCGCCGATGGGGAGGACAGTCATGAGCAACGTGATGGACGGAAGAGTGATGTGAGCTGACGTTCGAAAGGCAGAGCGATGGGCTTCTACAGTAATATCATCCTGCCGCGGTTGTGCCATCTCGCGATGCGCAACGAGCGCCTCGTGCCCTATCGCGAGCGGGTGATCGGCGCGGCCGAAGGTCGAGTGCTCGAAATCGGCGTTGGCTCGGGCCTGAACCTGCCGTTCTATCGGCCGGCAGTGCAGGACATACTCGCGCTCGAACCGGCGCCGCGGCTCGTCGAGATGGCCCGTCGCACGTCGCGGGAGGCGAATATGCACGTTCACTTCATCGAAGCTTCGGCCGAGGCCATTCCGCTGGACGATCATAGCGTCGATACAGTTGTCACAACGTGGACGCTCTGTACGATTCCGCAGGCAGCCGTCGCACTCGGCGAGATGCGCCGGGTGCTCCGGACGGGCGGACGGCTTTTGTTCGTCGAGCATGGTTTGGCGCCGGACGAGAGCGTGCGCCGCTGGCAGGACTGGCTGACGCCGCCCTGGCGACGCATCAGTGGCGGCTGCCATCTCAACCGCCCCATCCGGCGCTTGATCGAGGCGAATGGCTTTGCCATCGATCGACTGGAGACGGGCTACATGGTCGGCCCGAAACCGATGACCTTCATGTACGAAGGCAGCGCGAAGCCGAGCTGATCACCGCAAGCGGAGCAGACGATCTAATGAGCATGATGGGCATGGCCGGCCCCGGCCGGCCTATTCATCATGCGCACCATCTCTGGGCCGCCTGTCCTCAGGAAGCGCCACACCAGCAGCGCGGCGAGGACGAGGAAGGCGATGTTGAGCCAGGTCGTGTAGTTCCAACTGATCGAGGCTTCGACCACGCGAGCGTGGTGTTCCGATGGAATGAGGCCAAGCGCGGCGAAGATCAGCTCGACGATCAGCGCCGCGATCGCCATGGCGATGTAGAAGGTGACGAACAGGAACCCGGCCATCTTCAGCCCATAATATTTCCGGTAGATATTGAGGACCGGAAGCACGATCAAGTCGGCGAAGATGAAGGCGATCACCCCGCCGAAGCTGATGCCGCCGTTCCACAGCACCGCAGCCAGCGGGATGTTGCCGACCGAGCAGACGAAAGAGATCACCGCCACCAGCGGGCCGACGATCGGCCCCCAGAGAGTCGCGAGAACGGGATGGCCGGTCAGAAAGAACGATTGCCAAAACTCGTCCGGCACCCAGGCAGCGAGCGCACCCGCAATCAAAAGGCCGCCGACGATGTCGAGCCAGACCGCGGCCCAATCCATCACGAAATAATGGCTGATGGCAGTAAGGCCCCGGTCGGACGTCATGCGCTGCCAGAGCGCGCCACCTTCGGTGACCGACATGTCCATCTCGGCATGGCCTTCCATGCGGCCCGCGATGCCCATGTCGGCCTGCTCCTTTGCCTGTTCGAGAAGCTCGCGGCCGAGTAACATCCGAAACAGGAAGACCAGCAGAGCGACCATCAGCGGCGCGCCGACAAACTCGGCCAGGGTTAACTGCCAGCCGAGGAAGATCAGCATGATGATGCTGAGCTCGAGAACAAGATTGGTGGACGCCATCTCGAACGCCATCGCGGCCGTGAAATGCGCACCCTTGCGGAAAATCGAACGGGCGAGCGCCACCGCCGCGTAGGAGCATGACGACGAGGCTGCCCCGAGCGCGAGAGCCGTCGCGATCGAACGGGGGCGGTCATCCGGCAGAAGCCGGCTCATCTGCTGATGCGAGACGACGGCCTGCACGACGGCGGAGAGCGCGAAGCCGAGGATCAGCGGCCACAGGATCGCCCATCCCATGGCAAGCGCCATTTCGAGTGCGCGTATGACTGCATCGATCATCTGTCGCTCCCGCGCGTCGACGTCTCCAATGATTACTCAATTATGCCGGCGAGAGCGCCTCGATGATCCGGCACTCTGCCACCGTGCCGCAGCGGCATTGATTGATCATATTGCTCAGTTCGCGTCGCAGGGCGCGCAGGTCGGTGATCTTTCGATCGACCTCGGCCAGATGTTCCTTGGCAATCGCGTCGATGGCGTCGCAGGGCCGCTCACGATCATCCGACAGGTCGAGCAGTGCTCTGACCTGATCGAGCGAGAATCCAAGGTCGCGGGATCGCCGGACGAAGCTCAGCCGGTTCAGGTGCTCCGGTCCATAGGCGCGGTAGTTGCCGGCCGTACGCGCCGGCGCGGCCAGGAGACCGATGTGCTCGTAGTATCGGATCGTCTCGACCTTGGTGTCGGTCAGCCGTCCTAGCTCACCGATCGCTAGATGCCCGCTTGCCATCACTTGACCCTATAGTTGCTACAGGGTCCATATGGGAGGTCATGTTGAACTTGTCGAGGTGACACCATGGCGGCCAACGCGCTCAGGCTGCGGATTGAGGGGATGGATTGCGGCGCCTGCGCCGTGAAAATCGAGAATGCGATGCAGCGCCTGCCCGGCGTCTCCGACATCACCGTCAGCTACAGTCAGGCATCGCTTTCACTCACGCTCGACGAGGACCGCACTTCCCGCGCCACGATCGAGGCCGGAATCAAGGCGCTGGGCTTCACCCCGTTCGGACCGACCGGAACCGCGGCCGCGGCAAATGATTTGGGTCAGCCGGCGGCGGAACGCACCTGGTGGTCCACACGGAAGGGGCGATCGGTCGTCGGCACGGGCGCGTTGCTGGCTATCGCCTACGCCGTCTCGCATATCGAGCCAGCTTGGTCCGGCTGGACGTATGTGGCCGCGACCCTCGTCGGCCTTCTGCCGATCGGCCGGCGGGCCCTGGTCGGAGCGCGCTCCGGTACTCCGTTCAGCATCGAGACGTTGATGTCGGTCGCCGCCGTCGGCGCCATGGCCATCGGCGCGGCCGGAGAGGCAGCCATCCTAGATAAGGTCGTATCAACCGACCCCCCTTACTACGACAATGTTCCGTATGCTGATTTATCAGATTTTTTCTATATCTGGTTACGACGGTCGCTGCGCGCAGTGTTTGGTGATCTCTTCGCAACAGTAGCGGTACCGAAGACTGAGGAGCTAGTCGCTTTTGCTTATCGGCATCGAGACCGAAAAGAAGGCGCTGAAGCTTTCTTCTTGAGCGGAATGTCGAAGGCGATGCACCGCCTCGCCGAGCAATCGCATCCGGCCTTTCCAGTCTCGATCTACTACGCCTTTAAGCAAACCGAAAGCGACAACGAGAGCGGAACTGCCAGCACCGGCTGGGAGACGTTTCTCGACGCTGTTATCCGCGCTGGATTCGCTATCAGCGGCACTTGGCCGATGCGTACCGAGCTCCAAAACCGTATGCGCGGCATGGCTTCGAACGCGTTAGCCTCTAGTATCGTTCTCATCTGTCGCCGCCGCGATGCCGCCGCCCCTTCCGCGACACGCCGCGAATTCGTCGCTGCACTGAAGGCCGAACTACCCGGCTCACTGCGTCACCTCCAGGCCGGCAACATCGCGCCGGTTGACCTTGCCCAAGCAGCCATCGGCCCAGGCATGGGCGTCTATACTCGATATGCCAAGGTGCTTGACGCTGAGGGCAAGTCTGTCTCGGTGCGAGAGGCACTGGCGTTGATCAATGCAACCCTCGACGAGGCCTTGGCCGAACAGGAAGGCGATTTCGACGCTGACAGCCGCTGGGCGCTGGCATGGTTCGAGCAGGTCGGCTTCAATGATGGGGAATACGGCGTCGCGGAGACGCTCAGCAAGGCCAAGAACACGTCCGTCGCCGGTCTTGCCACTTCAGGCATCCTCGACTCCCGGCGGGGCAAAGTGCGGCTCCTGAAGCCGGAGGAATTGCCCGCGAGCTGGGATCCGGCGACCGACCCGCGCCTGACGTCCTGGGAGGTGGCGCATCATCTCATCCGCGTGCTCGGCAGTGGCGGCGAGAGCGCGGCTGCGGACCTGGTCACCAAGCTCGGTGCTCGGGCAGAGCCGGCGCGGGAGCTTGCCTACCGGCTTTACACCATCTGCGAGCGCAAGAAGCGCGCCGCCGAGGCGCTCGCCTATAACGGCCTGGTCCAGAGCTGGCCCGAGATCGTCCGGCTCGCCCAGGAGGGAGGTAAACCGGCAGGAGCCGAGCCCGACCTTTTCGCCACGGGGGAGCGCTGATCCATGGCCATGACCAATCAGGAGCGCGTCGGCAAGGCGATGGAGCTGCTGCGGGCGGGTCTCGCCCCGTTCGTCGAGCGCGAGGTGCAATCGGCGGTGAAGGCCGGAACAGTGCGCATGGATGCCGTGCGCCGGTTCGCCGAAGACCCGATGCTCGGCAACAAGCCGATCGCGCAGTGGGACGTCGCCGGCCTGTTGAAGCTGATGTGGGAAACCTGGAACGACGTGTTCAAGCGCACGCTGGGTTTCGCCGAGCGTAGCTTGGTGAGCGAGCTGCGGGACGTGCGCAACAAATGGGCGCACCAGAATCCCTTCTCCAGCGACGATGCCGATCGGGCGCTCGATTCCATGGGGCGGCTGCTCACGGCCGTCTCGGCGCCCCAGGCTGACGAGGTCGGGAAGATGAAGATGGAGCTGCGCCGTCTTATCTTCGACGAGCAGGTGCGCGGCGAGAAGCGCAAGGCCGGTGGTTCACTGATCGAACCGGCGGCGGCCGGAAACCTGAAGCCTTGGCGCGAGGTGGTGACGCCGCACGCCGACGTCGCCAGCGGCCGCTATCAGCAGGCCGAGTTCGCCGCCGACCTGTGGCAGGTGCATCTCGGCGAAGGAAGCGACGAATACCGTAAGCCCGCCGAGTTCTTCCGTCGCACCTTCCTGACGGAGAGCCTGAAGCGGCTTTTGGTCGGCGGCGTTCAGCGTCTGTCCGGCCAGGGCGGCGATCCGGTCGTGCAGCTCCAGACCAATTTCGGCGGCGGCAAGACGCACTCGATGTTGGCGCTCTACCACCTGTTCGGCGGCGCGGCGCCCGGGGAGCTGGCGGGCATCGACGCGGTGCTGGCCGAGGCGGGCGTGAAGACCCTGCCGAAGGCCCGGCGCGTGGTCCTGGTCGGCAACAAGATCTCGCCCGGCAACCCCGTCACCAAGCCCGACGGCACGGTCGTGCGGACGCTGTGGGGTGAGCTTGCCTACCAGCTCGGCGGAGCCAAGGCGTTCGCACGGATCGCGAAGGACGACGAGAAGGCGACCAGCCCCGGCGACGTGCTGCGCGAGCTGTTCGTCGAATATGGCCCCTGCCTCGTGCTGGTGGACGAATGGGTGGCCTATGCGCGCCAGCTCCATGATCAGAGCGATCTGCCCGCCGGCGGCTTCGAGACGCAGTTCACCTTTGCGCAGGCGCTGACTGAATCGGCGAAGCTGGCAAAGAACTGCCTCTTGGTCGTCTCTCTGCCAGCATCCGACACGGCAGGCTCGCCCCACACGCAAGCCGATGACGTGGAGGTCGGAGGCATTCGGGGCCGCGAGGCGCTCGACCGTCTGCGCAATGTCGTCGGACGTGTCGAGTCGTCGTGGCGGCCGGCGACTGCGGAAGAAGGCTTCGAGATCGTGCGGCGCCGGCTCTTCGAGCCGATCCCCGGCGATATGTTCAAGCAGCGCGATCTGACAGCGCGAGCTTTCGCGGAGCTCTATCAGGCGCAGGCGGCAGAGTTCCCGCCGGAGTGCCGTGCCGGCGATTACGAACGGCGCATCCAGGCCGCCTATCCGATCCACCCGGAGATTTTTGACCGGCTCTACACTGACTGGTCGACGCTGGTGAAGTTCCAGCGCACGCGCGGCGTGCTGCGCCTGATGGCGGCGGTGATCCACAGTCTCTGGGAGAAGGGGGACCGCAGCCCGCTGATCTTGCCCTCGACCGTCCCGATCGACGATCCGCGGGTGCAGTTCGAGCTGACGCGATACCTTTCGGACAATTGGGTGCCCATCATTGAGAAGGACGTCGACGGCCCTAATTCGCTCCCACTGCGGATCGACGGCGAGGTGCCCAATCTCGGCAAGCTGTCGGCGACAAGGCGTGTAGCGCGCACGATCTACCTCGGCTCCGCGCCGACCGCAGCAGCCGCACATCGTGGGCTCGAGGACCGGCGTGTGAAGCTCGGCTGTGTGATGCCGGGCGAAAGCCCGGCCGTCTTCGGCGACGCGCTGCGCCGGCTCGCTTCAGCAGCTACCTATCTCTACCAGGACGGACCGCGCGCTTGGTACGCGACCCAGCCGACGGTGACGAAGCTGGCGGAAGATCGGGCCGAGCAGCTCAAGCGCGATCCCGACAAGGTGGCTGCCGAGCTGGAAGCGCGGCTCCGTGGCGACCTCAACAAGCGCAACGGCGATTTCTCACGCATCCACCCGATGCCGCGCTCGGGCGCGGACGTGCCCGACGACTACGATGCGCGCCTTGTCGTTCTCCCAGCCGAGCACGCCTACACCAAGGAAAGCGGCAACCCCGCCGAAACGGCTGCGAAGGCGATCCTCGAATCGCGCGGGAACGCCCCGCGCCTCTACCGGAACACGCTGGTCTTCCTGGCCGCCGACAAGGTGCGGCTTCAAGACCTCGATGAGGCGCTTCGCAAGTATCTGGCCTGGTCGTCGATCGTGGCCGAGAAGGAGGCGCTCAACCTCGACCCGCATCAGACCCGGCAGGCCGAAACCCAGAAGCAGGCCGCCGACGGCGCCGTGACGGCACGCCTGCCCGAGACCTATCAATGGCTCCTTGTTCCGGAGCAATCGACGCCGCAGGCGCAAGTCGTCTGGCAAACATCCCGGCTCACCGGCAGCGACGCCCTGGCGGTCCGGGCGAGCAAGAAGCTGCGGAGCGATGAGCTGCTGGTCGGCAGTCTTGGCTCGACGATTCTGCGCAAGCATCTCGATGACGTTCCGCTGTGGCGCGGCGACCACGTCGCAGTGAAACAGCTCATCGACGATTTCGCGCGCTATCTCTATTTGCCGCGCGTCGCCGGTCCCGAGGTGCTGGTGCAGGCCATTCGGGACGGGCTCGCCCTGCTGACATGGCGTGCGGACACTTTCGGCTACGCCGAGAGCTACGATGAGGTGGCGTCACGCTATCGCGGGCTCCAGTGTGGGCACGACGTCAACGTCACCGCCGACAGCGCGGGCGTTCTGGTCAAGCCGGACGTGGCCAGCAAGCAATTGGACGCGGAAGCGCCGCCGACGCAGGCGCCCGGACCATCCTTCGGTTCCGGCGGCAGCGGACCCGATTCTCGTCCCGGCTCAGGCGGAACGCCACCGGCTCCGCCAGCCGTCCAGCAGCTCCGGCGCTTCCACGGCTCGGTGAAGGTGGATTCGACCCGTGTCGGACGGGACGCAGGCCGCATCGCCGATGAGGTAATCGCCCACCTGGCTGGTCAGATGGGTGCGGAAGTCACCGTCACCATCGAGATCGAAGCCAGGCTCCCCAACGGAGCCACCGATCAGCTCGTGCGCACCGTTACGGAGAACAGTCGCACCCTGAAGTTCGACAGCCAGGGCTTCGAGACGGAATAGTTGCCGGCCTAGAACCGCGTTGAACCAAGCCCCTGCGCCAGCGCAATGCTCGCCGGACGAGCTGGGCAGGGTCGATTTGAGAGCCTTGTGCTCGAAGGCGTGTCGTCGGATGTCATGCGGGCCAACTGGGATGGTCACAGGGCAGATCAGGTGGAAAGGATGTTGCGCTCGGCCCAAGCTACTGCGGCCCCTGAAATCCACGCTTCCCAATGGCTGTGAGGACCTTATGGTTGATGTCGCGGCGTTTGCCTAGCTGTGCGGAGGTCAGGCTCCGAAGACGCATCGTATTTTGACAGAAATTGTATTCCCATTCATTGAGCACGCGGCGCCCGTGGAAAAAGGCGATCGCATCGGCATTCAGGCTCTTGTCTGGGTCTTTCCGTATTCGTTTGATGGCGGTGAAAATCAGGTCGGATCGCAACCCAAGAAACCGCTTCACGCAGATATTGCCGACTTCGGTCGCGTTACCGGTGACCCGATTATGGATCGAGCAGATTTCAATAATCGGGAAGTGCCCGCATGGACAGGTTTCGGGCTCGTCCGCTTCGTGAATGCCGACCAGGCTCCACTCCTTGACAGCCACCTCCCATGCAACTGCGTTGCTGAGCGGAAGAATGTGCTTTTTGAGCTGCTGGAAATTGTAGCCGTCGCCCATCGACATTTGCCCCTTACAACCGCCGTAGCTCCTCCAAATCTTCCGATGTCTGCTTCAAAATTGCCTGGTAGCAGGCGTCGCACACCCGCCGCTTGTTGGCGAAGGCGCCTCCGAGCTCCGGAATGGCAATGCAGGAGCTGCCAGCGACAATCTCGTCATCGCAGCGATAGCATTCTGAGCGGCGCTGCACTTCCACGCGCACGGACCGCCCATTGGTCCCGCCGATCAGCGACGGCACCCGCCCCTTAGGGGTTTTCTTTGTCATGGTCTGACTTTGCCTTTCGGACCCGCTTGGCCAGCGTTTGAAGAAGGTCTTCGAGATTGTCCAAGATCGATCGGAATTCCTCGATCGAGGCGGCCTGACGGTCCTTACCCAGGCGCTTGTTGATTTCGTGATTCACCATGGTCAACGCGGCAATGAAATTCGATCGTCCGCTCAGTTTCAGCGACTTGTACTTGTAAATCAGTTCGGTCCCGGCAGGCGTCAGCTCGACATGATTGAGGACCACGGTCGCAAGACGCTTGGCCTCTTCGTTGAGCCGCTTGCGTGCCTCTTCCCATTCGCGCTGCGGCTGAACCGCAAACGGCGCTGTTGGCGAGAGTTTTCGGACGGATGTCTTCTGAGCCATCCGAACCATCTCTTCGACTTTGCTATCGTCGAGGCCGAGGAGCTTGAACCGCTCGCGCAGGTCGTCGACGATTTGCTGGTCTTCGTGGCTGGTGAAGTCTTCTTCCCACAGGGCATCGACGATTTCATCGTGGACGACGACCAGCTCGCCGGCGCGCAACCGCGTCGTGCCGTCCAGCACAGGCTGCGGCGGCTCAGGTTCGTCACCGCCAATAACCTTGTCCCAGAACGCCTTATCGTCGTTCTCGAAATCCTTGAACTCCTGAAATCGGGCGTCGAGGTTCATGCCAAGGTGCGTCACGATATGCCCGAGATTATCGGGATGCCCCGGGCTGTTCTGCACCACGACCCGCATGATGCGGCCCACAAATTGAAGGTATGGTCCCAGTGACCGGAACGGCCGGAAGATCGCAGCAACGCTGAGCTTCGGGTGGTCGAACCCCTCGCCGAGCATCTGGACCTGGATAATACAGTCGAGCGTTCCATTGCGCAGAGCCGCGAGGATGGCGGCTTGCTCGTCCTCCCGCTGCTTGCTGTGGATGACCTCGGCCGTGAACCCGCGCTCCCTATAGAGCGAACTGATTTGTCGGGCGTGATTGATCGAACACGCGACGGCGATGAGCTGATGTTGGGTCCCGGTTTGGCGGAGCTGCTCCAGCCGTTCGAGGCTGGTGTCGACGATATGCCGATTGCACAGCGAGGCCAGCGCCACCCCGCGGCTGAACCATTCCTCCTCCTTGAGCTTCATTACCTCATCAAGCGAGTAGGCGCGGCCGCGCTCGTCGGCGAAGCCCAGCTCGATTGTCGAGGGGGCGACATAGGTCGACTTCAGGCGTTTGATGTAGCCTTTGAGGGTCGCGTTGCGGAATGGGTAGCGATAGACCAATTCACCGTCGAGTTCCTGCCGATCGCTACGGAACGGAGTCGCGGTGAGCAGGATCACCTTTGCCTGGGCAAATCGCTCAATCACCCGCTGCCAGCTCGCGGCCGCGCTGTGATGCGCCTCATCGACAATAATCATGTCGAAGAAGTTGTCGGGGAACTGGTTCAGCCACTTGTCGAGGTCCGTGGCGAGCTGCTGCACGTTTGTGATGACGACGTGTGACCTGGTCGCGACGGTAATGTTGCCGGTGTCGAGCGTGGTCGCCAGCGGGCCGGAGATCATCTGGTCGGCGGTGAGCACAGCCGCCCTTCGCCAGAAGCATTTCTGGCGATTGGTGACATCCATCGCCTCGTAGAGGCCCTGCTTAATAGTCAGGTTGGGGGCGATGACAAGGACGCGGCCTTGCGCAAGGCCGAGCGGCAACAACGACGCCAACCCCGTTTTGCCGCAGCCAACCGGAATCTGCAGGATGGCTTTGTTCTTCCCGGCTCGGAAGAATTCGTAGGTGCGCAGGTAACCCTCGCGCTGTGGATCGCGGAGCTCGTCGTTACCCTCGATCTTGAATTCGATGTCAGTGAAGAACGATTGTACGGGCCGGTGGCCACGCATCCATGCGTCCAAGCCCGCTTTCTCAAACGTCCACTTCTTCCCGACTTTGCGGGCGGGAATAGTGCCCTCCCGAGCCATCCCATAGAGCACGGTTTTACCGACGCCGATGTACGTGGCGGTTTCCTCCAGGGAGAGCCAGTTTTCTTCAAGAGCAGCCATTTTACACCATCATTTGATGCCATATGATAGCAGATGACAGATAGGGATGCAAGGGATGCTGGCTGTCGTGAGGAAGTGCAGTCGCCCGGTGTTGTGGTTGGGCCTAAGGGGCCTTCCGACGGGCCGAGTCGCCGCCGTTGAAGGATGTCAGCAAGCCGAAATGGAATAGCGAATAGGGGTGGGACGTGCGCATCTCGCGGATAAAGATCAGCAACTTCGCGAACTTCTCGGAAATCGACGTCGAGACGGGCGAGAGCATCGTCATCGTCGGCGAGAACAAGGTCGGCAAGAGCAACTTCGTCCGAGCCTTGCAGTTGATCTTGGATCCGGGCCTTTCCGAGCGTGATCGCCAGCTCGGACTCGAGCATTTCTGGGACGGCCTTGAGGAAGACAAGCTCGGCGAAACCATCGAGATCGCGGTTGATCTGACCGACTTCACGGACGATCCGCGGCTGATGGCACATCTCAATGACTGCGTGGTCGATCCTGGCCCGCCGATGGTCGCCAGGCTTACATACCGCTTTCAGCCGAAGGCCAATCTTGGACGCGATCCGCAGAGCTTGGCCGACTATGAGTATATCATCTTCGGCGGTGACGATCCCGAGATGGCCATCGGTCCGTCGCTGCGGCGGATGCTGCCTCTCGATGTTCAGGTTGCACTACGCGATGCCGAGAAAGATTTGTCGAGCTGGCGCAACTCGCCGCTGAGGCCGCTGATTGAGGAACTCGCCACTTCCCTGGACGAGGATGCGCGCGCGGAAATTCAGGAGCAGGTCAACCAGGCTCAGGCCGAACTTGTCAGCCACGACGAAGTGGTCGCTACGGCTGAGCGGATCAGCGAGCGGCTGATCGCTATTGCTGGCGAACAGCATGCCGTGCCGTTGACGCTTGGCCTCGCACCGACGCGAGTCGACGCGCTGCTGCGGAGCCTGCGTCTACTGATCGACAACGGTGCGCGCGGCATTCCGGACGCCAGCCTTGGCACCGCCAATCTTATCTTTTTGGCGCTTAAGAGCCTCGAACTCGATCGTCTTGTGGCAGACGGCGAGCGAGATCACACATTTTTCGTCGTCGAGGAGCCGGAAGCCCATCTCCATCCGCACGTCCAACGTCTCGTGTATCGGTATTTCCTGGGCAGCGGCGGCGACGACGGCGAGGACGCGCCGCCGCTCACCACGATCTTGACGACGCACTCGCCGCATATCGCAAGTGTGACCCCGATCCGTTCCATCGTGTTGCTCCGTCATGACGCAGCGGCGAATGCGACGATCGCGGTTTCGACGGCGACGGCCCCGCTCAACGAGCGCGATGAGGCGGATCTCCAGCGCTACATTGATGTGAGCCGCGGCGAGATCTTCTTTGCTCGGGGCGTGATTCTCGTCGAAGGCGACGCCGAGAGGTTCCTGGTGCCGGCTTTTGCGGAAGCGCTGGATATCCCTCTCGACATGCTCGGCATTACTGTCTGCTCGGTCGCCGGCACAAATTTCACGCCCTACGTTAAACTGCTGGGTCCCCAGGGCTTGAACATCCCGCACGTCATCCTGACGGACCGCGATCCGAATGGGACAAGCCATCCGCGTGTTCGTCGGCGACTGATCAATCTGCTGGAGTTGCGGGAAGAGGGCGTCAACTACCGGCGTTTGGACGCAGATGCCGTGATCGCCCGTGCCGAACCGTTCGGCTACTTCGTCAACAGCAACACGCTGGAGCCGGAGCTATTCACAGGCGGGCTCGCCGAGGCCATGCAGGAGGTGATTGGGGAGGAGCTTTCTATTGGCAACGACACGCGGGAGGAACTGCAAGGATGGGTGGACGATCCTGCCACGCTCGATGAGGACGCGCTGATTGCGCTCATCGAACGGGTCGGCAAGGGACGCTTCGCCCAGGCACTCGCCCCTAGCGTTGCCGCTGAGACCTGTCCGGATACATGCGGCAGGCGCTGGAGTACATCCGCGATGCCCTTGCGTAGCGTCAGCGCGGCGTACCTCGCCCAAGCAGCCGACCTTTCCGGCAATCCAGGGCAGCAAGCGGCCTACGACTCCACAGGCAACTGCATCGTGCTGGCTGGGCCCGGCAGCGGCAAAACCAAGACGCTGGTGCTGAAGCTTGCCCGGATCATGGCAGAGGATGTGCGCGCGCCACGCGGAGTGGCGTGCATTACCTATAGTCAGGAATGCGCACGCGAGCTGACGCGTCGTCTGGAGCGGCTAAGCCTGCGCGAGGCGCCCAATCTCTTCATCGGCACGGTGCATGGTTTCTGCCTGCGGCATCTCCTCATGCCGTATGGTCGGCTGGCGGATCTGCCGGTGGCGTTCCCGCTTACCGTCGCCACGCAGCGACAGAGCGACCAGGCGATGAGGCGCATCGGCGACCGTCTGTTCGGCGTTGGCCACCCCAATAAGCCCATGGACCTTGGACGGCATCGACGGTCCGTCCTCGACAGGACGTCGGTCGCTTGGACAAGCGAGGGGGAACTCGCTGCGTGGGCAGAGGGATACGAAGCAGAACTGCGCCGGTTGGGCCTCATCGACTTCGATGACCTCGTGGTCTTCGGGCAGCGTCTGGTTTCGAAGCATGACTGGGTGCTCCCGCTGCTTCAGGCGAAATTTCCGGTGCTCGCGGTAGATGAGTATCAGGACCTCGGGGTCGCCTTGCATCGGATCGTCAAGCGCGTCGCCTTCGATGGCGGCGTCCGGCTCTTTGCAGTGGGAGACCCCGACCAGTCGATCTACGGCTTCACCGGCGCAGACGGAGCGCTGTTGCAGGAGCTTGCCGAGCGGGACGATGTCGAGCGAGTTCAGTTGCAGCTTAACTATCGCTCGGCATCGCGCATCGTCAGCGCATCCGAGATGGTGCTGGGCGAGGTCCGCGGCTACCAGTCCAACGACCCGGATCGGCAAGCGGTCATCGAATTCATTGAGTGTGACGAAGGCCTCGAGGGGCAGGCCGCCCACGCGGTCGCCGAGATCATTCCGGCAGCTCTCGCTGCCAAACCCGGGCGCGCGCTCGGTGACATCGCTATCCTCTATCGAGACTATCGGGCCGGGGACGTCGTGGCGGAAGCTGTCTCCGCTGCAGGGTTCGATTTCGTCCGCGTGGACACCGCGGCACCTTACCGCAAAGTCGCGCTCACGAGCTGGATCGAGGATTGCGCAGCGTGGTGCGCCGGCGGCTGGCGCGAGGCCCGGCCACGGTTGCGTGGCCTGTTAGATCGCTGGCTCGGATTTCATCGCGCACGGATCTCCGAAGCGCAGGCCCGGGACGAATGCCAGCGCCTGACGCAGCTTCTGTGGTCCCGTCGCGTCGAGGAAGGACTGGCTAGGGATTTCGTCGCCGGCGTGCGAGCTGGCATGCTTGACGCGCTTATGGTGGCCGAACCGGGTCTTGCCGACCAGCGCGAGCAGGTGGACCGCATGTCGGCGGCCCTTGCAGAAGGAGGAGTGCTCGCCGACCTCGACCTGGCTAGCCTCGGGGGACGCGACGGGTCACCGCTACATCTAAACCTGCTGACACTGCACTCCGCGAAGGGGTGTGAGTATGACGTGGTGATTATGGTTGGCCTCGACCTCGGTAGCCTCCCCTGGCGCAACGAGTTGCCGGCGGCCCGCCGAGAAAGCCGGCGGCTCTTCTATGTCGGCCTCACGCGCGCGCGGGACGAAATCTACATGCTCTATTCGGGCTTCGTCGATACCGGCCGCGGGAGGATGTATTGGGGTCGCTCGCCTTTCTTGAATGAGCTGGAAGCGCGGATGGAGGAGGCGGAGGACGAATAGTCGATGCTGTCATTTCGTGAAGCCCAGGCGGTCGAAGACCTAGCCGACCTCCTCTACGATTTTCTTCCTGGAAGCGGGAACAATAGAACGGCCTTTCCGCTCGCGGCTGTGCAAGCCGGTGTCGGCGATCTATGGAATCCGGGTAGCAAACGCCCGCCGATCGTTCAGCTTCTGACAGCCACCCTCGAACAGCGCCGTTCTTCCTTTACCAAGCTGATCGTGGCGATCGCCCGACAAGCGATGACCTACCGCCGCGGCAAGGGCAATCCACTGACTCGCGAGGAAATTGATCGGCTAAACGGCCTTTTGCCCGCGGTGGAATTCAAGATTCCGGACCTACTCGACCCCGGCTTCCTCAGCACCTTCGGTGCGCCGAAGAAAGAGGAGCCGGCGCCGCAGGCAACGACGACATTGAGTGCGGTAAAAGCCCAGGAGCTCGCTACGCTGCTTGTGGAGATTACAGGGCTAGACCCGCAGACGCGGGGACTTCGTTTCGAGAACTTTCTCAATGAATTGTTTGCAGGGTTTGGGTTGGCGCCGCGCGGCTCATTCCGACTTCTCGGCGAGCAAATCGACGGGAGTTTCAGGCTGCATGGTCAGACGTATCTTGTAGAAGCGAAATGGCACGGGCCAAAGATCGGTTTCGGAGACTTAATGACCTTCTCCGGCAAGGTTGGTGGCAAAGCGTCGTGGTCCCGCGGCCTCTTCGTGAGCAACTCGGGGTTCACGACCGAGGGGCTTGAGGCGTTTACGCGAGGCCGGCAGACAAATCTCATCTGTGCCGACGGACTGGACCTCTACGAGGTCTTGTCACGTCGGGTGTCGCTGATCGACGTGCTCGACGAGAAGGCGCGCCGCGCGGCTGAGACCAATCGTGCCTTTGTTGCCGTTCGCGATCTCGGGCTCCCTGGCACTTGAGACGGTGAGTGAAGGGTACGGACGGTTCATGGCGGTGGATAGAGGTGGGTGATCCAAAATGCGCACGCCTCCACAACCTCCAGCGCCATGCCTGGCGAATGAATGTCGGAAGTGCCGTGGGAAAGGCCATTTCGCAGGGCTATCAAGGCCTCGATGGGATCGGCCAAAGCGTTGGCGCCCGGCGTAAGCGGGGGTAGGACGCCACCCTTCCTTGCTCGATCGACGAGATTGCGCAGCGTGCCGCGCGCGGCGGCCCCATGGCCGTGGAGGCGATGTTTCAGCGTCAGCTCGAATGCACCGAAGGCCTGCATCTCACCGACAACAAACAGGTCATAGTCGAAGAAGGCGTAGATGATGGTGTTCCGAGCGCGGTCGAAGGCGGCGCTGACCTCGTCCGGCACGGCGTCGCTGATATTGATGTTCGCGATCGCTCCATGATGGTCGGCAAGCGTCATTCGCCGGGCGATGCCGCCCTGAACGACGCACAGGTCGGCGAAACGGGGATCGGGCTTCAAAATGTCGTCGAGGGACTTGAGGGGCATTCGTCGATCCGGTCCTCACGCCGCTTACGTAAGTGCCCAACCTGTATACAGCCAGCGGGACTTCCTCCGTTTTCTTCGCTGGATCGACACCTTTCTGCTCGAATTCCCTGGCGTCCAGCAAGCCCTCACCCTGGCGGTCGGCAAATCTATGTTTGTTGGTTCATTGGATCGTCTACAACGTACCACTCCGGAATCGTCGCCCGCCATGTCGCCGATCCCTGCGAGCCGTCAATAATGCAGGTCAGTCGGGTAAGCGATTGGTCGCGGGTGCTCAGCCACGGCACGATGACCCTTGTCTTCCAGGTGAGCGTTGGCGGAAGCCGCTGGATCAATCCTGACAACGGTCCGGCGCCATGGCGCCGAAGAGCGTCTGTGAACTCGCCGACGGCGCCGGCCGCCAGGTCGGGAATAGCCACGAAGTCTTCCAGAGCAAGGCTGCCGTCGTCGGACTTTGCCGTGCCGCACTGGAGATGGCCCATCATCGGGCCTCCCTGGTTGGAGTAAGCCCGGCCAAACAGCTCCGTTAGCTTGGTCAGTTGCGGCACGTTCGCCGCCACCTCGTCCTCGTCAATAATGAACATCACGTCCTGGCCCGCCACCGACAGACCACTGACTAAGAAGACGCTGAGGTAGATCACCCACATCAGCCGATCCGCAACGGCCGGCTTCCAAAAGGCGCGCAACTCCTCGCGCATCTCATCGCCGAGTCCGATTCGCGGTCGATCCAACTTGTCGACCGCGAAGGTCACGAGCACGCCGTCTACTAGACTCGCCAGCCGCAGGAACGGTGCGAGCGCACGACGCCGGAGCCCGTCGTTCAGGGTCTTGAACGACATGCGCCGGTGGTGAGTGAAAAATTGCGCTCGGAAGGCGGCTTGGGTCGCCAGCCACGGCCCGTTCCGGTCCAGATCGAAGATCAGAAAGCTGAATGTCTCGTAGAGTTGCAACTTCTGGCTTCCACCGATGTCGCACGTTACGAGCAGTTGGCGCCCCCGGCCGCCTTGCATGAGCAGCGGCCGATGACGAGCCAGAGCCCTATCGAATATCCCCGCCATTCCGGTCCCAAGTCCGGTGCGGCTGAAGCATCCCTGAAGCGGATCCCCCAGGCTAGCCAAGGCGGGAGAACATCGACCGCTGGCGGGGGAGCACCAGTCGGTCGTTCCAAGAAACCGTCCTGGCGCGAGGCTTCTGAACTCCATTTTCGCTGATGATGAACAACTCGCCTTCCTCGCGCAGCAGGATCAACTGCCGCGAAAGAATGTCGGACGTCACCGGCGTATCGTTGCAGTTGCCGGCGAACAGGGTCTCGACCGCCAGGCCGGCGCCATCGCGAGTAGCCGCATGGATCATGCGCGGCAGTTGCTCAACAACAGCGGCCTCCGATCGCCGCATCGCGTCGTCATCGAACACGAAATCGAACAGGCCCTGTCGAAGATCCCTTGACGGATCGAATCCAAGGGCAAAGAAGCCGGCACCGCCGTGGTGCTGAAAATGATTATTCAAGCGCCAGTGAAGCTTGCCCATCTCATCCCTGGCCTGCCGGTGGTTCGACAAATGCAGCAGCCAGTACGACCGATGGCTGTCCACAGAATGGATGAAGAAGGGGGTGTAGAATCTGGCCCCGGTACGCTCCTGGACGTGGCGATAGAGGCCATTCTGAATCAAGAACCGCCAGCCGTCGCCGTTCCGCATGTCCGTGAGGGCGCGAACGTCCTCGCGCCCCATCTCGATCGCCAGCAACGCCGCGCTTTCCGCCGTTTTGACGGACAGGAAGTCGATAAGGGAGTCGACCGCGAACGTCAGGAGGATTTCTGGGTTGCGGAGGTTGGCCAGCAACGCGCGGATCGTAGCCAGGCGCACGTCGCTCCAGCCGTACTGATCCAGGAAAAACAACGACCGATGGGCTGTGCCCTTGCGCTGAATGCGCTCGACGATCCCCGGACACGCTTCCTCGAAGGTGGAGCAGATCAGGAAGATATCGACGCCGATCCGCGCTCCTTGGCCACGTTTGATCAGGAGGTCTCTCAGATACGCGATGTGGTCGGCGTTCTCGTCGACAAAGACGAAGTCCGCACGGACCTGGAAGCCCTTGGTCCGTGCCGCATTCAACGCCGCGTCCGCCTGTTGGACGGCGCGCAGCAGCCGCAGCGGCGATCCCTCCGCTTCGCCCTGTCCCCTCCGATAGATGCCGCCGCCACAGAAGCCATCCACGACTGTGAGGTTGAGCATGGTCTGGCTGGGCGTGCGGGTCAGCCGCTCGATGTAGATGCCGAGGTACTGCTCGAAGATCTCGTGCTTGGCGACGCTGTGCTCGCCGAGCAGGGGTGGCGGTTCGCCGATCCGCCAGTCATATCCGTTGCTCATTTGGCGGATGGCCCGGCACGGCGCTCGCCCAGGCTCTCACCCATTTTCAGGATGTAGTCTGCGCCCTCCTGACCCTTCGGATGGGGACCGAGTAGAGTGGCATGCCCCTCGTGTTCCGGATGAGGCGGGGCGTCGAGACCTGTCCGAACACCGCCTTTAGATTGGAGCGGTACAGCTTCAGGAGGCGATCGGAATAGTCTTCGCGTTTTTCGAATCCAGAAGTGGCGAACAGGCCGCTTCGCTCCTTGTAGACCTCGGCGAACCACGCGCGTGAGCCGAAGTACGCATCAAGCGTCTTGGCCCAGGCGTCGGGAACCTCCCCCGAGTTCGGCAGCATGCGCTGGATCGCCATGTTCAGCGCGAAGTTGACCACGACTTCGAATAGCCCTGTGTCGGCTAGCTTTTGAATGCTGGGCCAATCCAGCTTGGCGCCAAACGGATCAAGAAAAGCAATTCCTCGGTGGGACGCCTTTGAGATCGACCGCGATGTAACCCAATCAATGCCCGCGGCGGCGTCCATGTGCAAAACGTCAATATGGCGCGATCCGCCATATTCTTGCTTCATCGCTTGCAGTTCGTCGCCGCGCGCCCGATCAGGTTCGATGAACACGTACCGGGAGAACGGATTGGCGACATCGAGCGCGACTCTCGGCGAGCCGTCGACCAACTCACGCTGCTCTGCGTCGACCTCCTGCTCATCGAGAAAGAGCAGCGTCCCGGTCGCGTCGTTCTTGGGCTCGGCGCGGACCACAGCCCGGCCGCCGCCGGCGAAGGCGTCGATGTAGATGGTTCGCCACGGCTGGTTCTTCAGGACCTTGGTATAGAAGTCGAGGTAGCGGCCAAGCGCGTCGAGTTTTTCCTTAGCCCAAGGCCCTACGACCGCAATGTCCGGCACTAGAGGCTGCTCGCCTGCGCGCCGGGGAATTCACTCCACTCCCGGCCATCCAGCTCGCGCCCCCCCGATTTGGGCCGTATCCCACCCCATTGCTTGAAGAAGAAAGCGACATTCTGCTCGACGCATTGATCGCGGACTTCGCGCACCCATTCGAGATGGATGGGGCGGGCACCGGGACCCGACTCGCCGCCGGCGATCACCCAGTCGATCCCGCCCAGATCGATCTGGCCGACGGCGCCGATCAGCGGCTCGATCGACAGGAACCGCACGCCGGCGGGACTGGCCCGCAGATGCTTGATCCGCGCTGCGCCCTCGGCGTCTTCTACGGACACGCCGCACCAAATGTGCGCCGGCCCCCTAGTGTCGCCATACCGGAACCGGAGATAATCGCGCATCAGGGAGCTGCGCTTCGTTAGCACCTGGAAGACGTGCCAGTCCGCCGTCTCCATCGTATCGAAAACGCGATCGACAAACGCGCGAGGCACGTTCTTGTGGAACAGATCGCTCATCGAATTCACGAAGATCATGCGCCGCCGCTTCCACTTGATCGGCTGCTCCAGCCGCTCGGGCCGCAGCGTCAGATCAAAACCAGTAGCAAAGGGATGGCCGGGTACACCGCGCCAGCGTTCTGAGAATCGCTTAGCGTAACAATTGTCGCAGCCGCGCGTGATCTTCGTGCAGCCCGTCACTGGGTTCCACGTTGCATCCGTCCACTCGATCGCGCTTCCGTCAGCCATTATCGCACCAACCGAACAAGCTAAGCATATTATGCTTTGAACAAAACAAGAACAATGGGCGGCCGATCTGCCGGCTTTGAACCGAGCGAGCTTCCGTTTGCCCAGTCAGATCGACGCGGACCGAACGTGGACATGACTCAGGCAATGGCCCGTAGGCCCTTGGCTTTAACCAAATTCAAAAGCTTCAGCGATGGCCCGTCCGGGCGTTTCTCACCTCGCTCCCATTTGCTGACGGCGTCCTTCCGAACATTGAGGTAGTGCGCGAAGACGGGCTGAGAGACCTGCTCGCGTTCGCGTAGCGCCCGGATTTCCTCCGGGGTGAACGGCTCGACCGGGGTAAGGCATAGGGCGTCGAACTCGCGCATGGTCGCCTTGTCCACGAGCCCGGCCTTGTGGAGGCCGGCCGCGGTCTTGTAGACCGAGGCGAGGATACCGCCTTCAACCTTGTTCTTCGTCGCCGCCATCGTTTTCAACCTCATTCAATTCGCCGGCGGTCTGAGCCGCCTCGAGCTGCTCCTCCGAAAACCCGAGCAGCACGTCCGCCAACCGCTTCAGGGCTTTCAGCTCCTTCGCCGACACATTCGCCTTGTCGCTCTTGGCGAAGCCATGGGCGAAGAAGCTGTGGCTCCCGACCCGAAACAGGATGATTGTTCGGAACCCGCCTGACTTGCCGCTGCCTTGCCGGGCGACGCGCTGCTTGAACACACCACCACCCAAATCGGCGTCGTAGTGGCCGGCCGCAACATCCTGAGCGGCTTGGAGCAACTTCGCATCGGCTAGGCCCACCTTTCGGGCAAACCGGGCAAACTCCTTCGTGACATAAACGCTCATCCTCGGCTGTACCCGCCGAGCACGAGAGAAATATAGCTCTCAGGACTACAGAATTCAAGCGGCATCGACACGGCGGCCCCCTTGCCTAGAGGGTCGGACCAGCCGCCTGTCGGACTGTCGAACAGGGGCCGTACTCAGGGCCTGTTCGATCTCCTCTGCGACCTTGTCGGCAGCGAGAAGCAAAGCCTTGTCGAGGTGGATATAGCGCTGGGTAACGCCTCGCCCGGTGTGTCCCAGCAGGCCCGCGATGGTCAGTTCGGAAAACCCAAGGTCTCCGGCCACGCTGGCGAAGGTATGCCGAAGAACGTGGGGTGTTACATCCGCGAGCTTAGCTACCAGGCAGAGCCGCTGGAGCACCCGGACCACGCCGACGAAGTGGCCGTCGCCAGTCTCGCTCGGGAAGACGTAGGGATTCTCTTCTCCGCCCGACGGTTGGGCCAGAAGCAGCTTGAGGGCCGGCTGGCCGACGGCGCGAAGCTGGGCGCCGCTCTTCGTCGTGGGAAAACGCACGCACGGGGCCTCCGGATCGATCCAGGCCCGCTCCAGCGTCAGCACCTCCATTCGACGGAAGCCGGTCAGGAGCATGAGGCGAATCGCCGCCAGCGCTACGGGGCTTTCCTCATTCGCCTGGCGGACCGCCTTGCCGAGGGCGGCGATCTCCCCCAGGGACAGACGTCGCTCGACCTTGTTGTCCGTGCTGACCTTGCGTACCCCCTTCGCCGGGTTATGACTGATGAGATGTAGCCGGGCGGCCTGTTCGAAGATCGTGTGCAGCATCCCGACGGTGCGACCCGCCACGCCGGCGCCGCCGGTAGTCACGCCGCCGCGACCCTTCCGGGGCTTGGCTGTCTTTCCGCCGACGACATCGGCCTGAAAGTGTTCGATGTCGGTGAGTGCCAGACTCTGGACCTTGCGATCCCCCAGAAGCGGGCGGACGTGAGTTTCGATCCGGCTGCGGTCGAGGGCCAAGGTCTTCTTGGCGATCGGGCGACGGCGGCGGCCGAGCAGTTCGCCGCTCTCCGCCTTTTCGAGATACCAGTCGCAGATCTCTGCCACCGTGGGAGCCGTACGCGCGGCGTGCTTCTCCGCGACAGGGTCGCCTCCGTGCGCGACGCTGCTGAGCTTGTTGCGGGCGAGTTTGCGGGCCTCCTCGGCCGTCAACTCTGCCACGGAGCCCAACGTCAGGCGTTTGCTCCTGCCCTCGGCGTTTCGGTACTGGATGATGTAGGCGCCCGCGCCGGTCGGCTTGAAGCGAACTCCAAAGCCCCGCAGTTCGTCGTCCCAGGCGACAATGTCTTTCTTGAAGCCGGGCGCGGCTTCCTCATCTCCGGGCTCGCCTTCGTCGGCCTTCTTAGGGCGAAGGGAATCGACGAGCCGCTTTGTGATTCTTGCCATCGCCTGCCTCCTCTGGTTTGCTTACCCGATCAGCATCGTAGCACACGGGTAAGCAGCGGGTAAGCAGGAAGGAGAAAAGTGGGGCGCAGACCGGCGAACTCAGTCGTAGTTATCGCATTGAAAAATATCTATATTATATGAGACGGCGGAATGCATCGCATCGGAGAGAAGGCTTGCCGCCTCTTGCCAAGGTTGGGGTCGAGGGTTCGAATCCCTTCGCCCGCTCCAAATCTACATAATTCAGTGACTCAGTGGCCGCGGTGCCGACGAAACCTTCCTAGTCTGGGCATCCCCATTTGCCAAGCTGACGACGACGAGAAATAAGCCGTGGCCGTTTTTCGTCAAGACATGATCTGAATACGCGCCGCGCCATCATTGACGCCCGCCTGCTTGCCCAACTCGAAGACATATCAGCGCCCTCACCACCAGGCTAACCGACGACCATCAGGTCCAGCGCGACATGGCTAGGATTCTCGCACCGAGTCTTCCCACATTCGCTCATCGCGCGGCTGGTGACCTGACCCTCTTCCACATGAGAGAAAGGAATATGACATGCTTCCGAAACGCAAACTTGGACGGCAAGGTCTGGAAGTCTCGTCCATCGGCCTCGGCTGCATGGGCATGAGCCATGCCTATGGCGATCCGGACGAGGCGGAATCGATGGCCACGCTCCATCGCGCCATCGAACTCGGCTGCACCTTCTTCGATACCGCCGAAGTTTACGGCCCCTTCACCAACGAAGAACTGCTCGGCCGGCATCTGAAGAGCCGGCGCGATCAGGTGACCATCGCCACGAAATTCGGCTTCGTGATCGGGGCGCCAGGCCTGGAGGTCGACAGCCGACCCCAGCATATTCGCGACGTCGTTGAGGCCTCGCTGAAGCGCCTGCAGACCGATCGCATCGATCTGCTCTATCAGCATCGTGTCGATCCGAAGGTGCCGATCGAAGATGTCGCCGGCACGGTCAAGGAGCTGATCGCCGAGGGCAAGGTGCTCTATTTCGGACTCTCGGAGGCCGGTGAAGGGACGATCCGCCGCGCCCATGCTGTCCAGCCGGTCTCGGCCCTGCAGAGTGAGTATTCCGTTTGGGAGCGCGGCATCGATAAACGCGTGCGGCCTGTCTTGCGCGAACTCGGCATCGGCCTCGTGCCGTTCAGCCCGCTGGGCCGCGGCTTTCTGACCGGCACCGCGAAGCGGGCCGAGGACTATCCCAAGTCGGACTTTCGTTCGCACGGTGATCCCCGGCTGCAAGGCGCCAATTTCGACGCCAATATGCGTATCGCCGCGCTGGTGCAGAACATCGCAGCCGCTCATAAGGCCATGCCGGCCCAGGTCGCCCTCGCCTGGCTCCTGCAGATCGGTGATGACATCGTGCCGATTCCCGGCACCAAACGCCGGAAGTATCTGGAGGAAAATCTCGGCGCCACCGCAATTCGCCTGACGGCCGAGGATATCGGGGCTTTAGATCAGGCGCTCGGTTCCCAAGGCGTATCGGGCGCTCGCTATAACGACACCCACCTTTCGAGGCTCGACCGGTGATCGCTGGTAAATATTTGAAAGACGATCCAGCAAGAACTGTCGTTTGGCCGACCGGGGGCGGGTTAAGCCGAGTGTCAATATCCGGTCAGGAATATAATCATGAAAAAGCAGATGAACCCCTACTGTAAACCATAAGGGACTCCTGATAGGATGTGCGAATCCTGGGCAGAATGGTCATGACGCACAGGGGTAGTCAGTTAACTCGAAGGCCGTTCCACCGTAACAGTGAGAGTTGAATGCCTCAGCCGCCTCTGTCGCCTGCGCGCTCCGTGGTTGGATCGATGGCACTGATCGCCGTCGTTGTCGTTGGTGCCGCTGCCGCTTTCGCCTACACGGCGGGATGGCTCTCGCCCCAGCGCCTCACCCCGGGTAAGATCATACAGGCATTGACACCGCCATCCGGCCCGCCGCTCGGCCATCGCCGAAACCACGCCAAGGGCATCTGCTTCACCGGCGTGTTCGAAGCGAATGGTGACGGGTCGGCGCTCTCAAAGGCGATGGTGTTCACCGCCGGCCAGTATCCGGCCGTCGGACGTTTCAATCTCGCCACCGCCGATCCGAATGCGCCGGATGCCACGGTCCGGGTGCGCGGCATGGGGCTGCTGATCTCGACACCGGACGGGCAGGAATGGCGCGCCGCGATGATCGATCCCCCCTTCTTCCCGGTCGCAACGCCGCAAGCGTTCTACGAACTGCTGCTCGCCTCGGGGAGCAAGGACCCGGAGGCGATGAAGACATTTGCCGGCGCGCATCCCGAGATCGCCGCGTTCGGCGCCTGGGCCAAGAGCGCCCCCTGGACCGGCAGCTATGCGGACATCCCATATAACGGCCTCAATGCCTTTACTTTCGTCGACAGTGGCGGCGCCGAACATGCCGTGCGGTGGTCGCTCCTGCCGACGGTGCAGCCCACCCCGATCTCACCCGAGGAGCTTGCCAAGCGCGGCCCGGACTATCTCGATCAGGAGATCACCGAGCGGGTGCATAGCGGACCGCTGCGCTGGACCATGGCGGTGACCGTGGCTAATCCGGGCGATCAGACGGCCGATCCGAGCAAGGCCTGGCCGGCGGACCGCCGCACCGTCACGGTGGGTACGCTGATCGTGCAGCAGATCCAGGCCGAGGCGGACGGACCGTGCCGCGACATCAACTTCGATCCCACCGTGCTGCCCTCCGGCATCACCACCTCGGATGATCCGTTCCCGGCCGCGCGATCGGCCGCCTACAGGGAATCCTATGATCTTCGCACGGCGGAGGCCAAGGACTATCCGCGAACTGCAACGGGGACCAAGCCATGATCCGACAGCGCTTCACGCCGCTCCAGCGCCTGCTGCATTGGCTGATGGCGGTCTGCATCCTGGCGATGCTCTTTATCGGCGTCGGCATGGTGTCGACCGTGATGCCGAAATACCTGCCGCTGATCGCCATCCACAAATCGCTCGGCATCACCATCCTGGTGCTGGTGCTCATCCGGCTGGTGGTGCGCCTGCGCTACGGGGCGCCACCGCTGCCGGCCGACTTGCCGGAGCCGATGCGGCTCGCGGCGCATCTGTCGCATTATGCACTGTATGCCCTGATGATCGGCATGCCGCTGATCGGCTGGGCGATGCTATCGGCCGGTGCCTATCCGGTCGTGGTGTTCGGCGGCGTGTATCTTCCGGCGATCCTGCCGCAGAGCGCCAGTCTGCACAGTCTGCTCAAGGACGCGCATTTCTATCTGGCTTTCCTGTTCTTTGCCCTGGTCCTGATGCATCTTGCGGCAGCCTTATTCCATGCGCTTATCCGGCGAGACGGCGTCTTTGATTCGATGGCGCCTGTACCGTCGCGTGACGAGGCCGCTTCCGCCGAGTGACAAGACGTTCCGTGCTCAGACCAGCGAGGTGATGTTCTGCGTATCGCCGAGCAGCGCGCGGCCGAAGATTTCGGCGTTGATATCCGGATTGACCATGGCATGGCGGCTGGCGACTTCCGAATCGCGCCAGATGCGC
>Ga0255336_100807_pt1 | contig 34702 bp, 31 predicted proteins | sample MeOH1_35cm_T3_17_FD_189102 | JGI IMG/M metagenome (GOLD analysis project Ga0255336, IMG submission 189102) | Sandy soil microbial communities from University of British Columbia, Vancouver, Canada - MeOH1_35cm_T3_179 | ecosystem: Engineered > Artificial ecosystem > Sand microcosm > Unclassified ...
GCCGGAGTCGCTTGATATTTGCCACCATAGGGCATCAGCACCGTATTCGACCCGATCGTCGAGTCAAATCGCTCGACCAAGCCTTTTTGACTGCAGACATTTAAATCCTGCAAATTGGCCAACCAAGCCTCCGTTAAAGCTGTAGCCTTATTTACTCCAGCTAACCTTTGCTCGATCGTTGCTGGCAATTTTTTAAAGTAATTCTGACTGGCATCGGGGAGATTAACTTTGACATTGGCCCGTTGTTTAACTCCGTTGGTATTCAAAAACTCGCGGCTAATATCGACAATTGCCTGGTCCCGCCAAACCATTTTTAAGCGGGGGTTAGTCGTGACGTTGGCGACGAGTGAGGCTTCCAGATTTTCCTTTTGGGCATACTTAACGAACGCCTCAAAATCTTCGGCAGAAATAACGACGGCCATTCGCTCCTGAGATTCGGAAATCGCGAGTTCCGTTCCATCTAGCCCTTCGTACTTTTTCGGAACCGCATCCAAGTTGATCTCCAAGCCTTCGGTTAATTCCCCGATCGCTACGGAAACACCCCCGGCACCGAAATCATTACAACGCTTGATCATCGTACTGACCTTATTATTACGGAACAACCGTTGAATTTTTCGTTCGGTTGGAGCATTTCCTTTTTGGACTTCCGCCCCACAGGTCACGAGGGACTCTGCCGTGTGTTCCTTGGAAGACCCAGTAGCACCGCCACATCCATCCCGACCTGTTCTTCCACCGACGAGTACGATAACATCTCCTGGCTCAGGCGTTTTACGAACCACATTAGCCCGAGGAGCTGCTGCAATCACGGCCCCGATTTCCATTCGTTTGGCCACAAAATCTTCATCATATACTTCAGTCACTTGACCTGTAGCTAGTCCAATTTGGTTTCCATAGGAACTGTACCCCTCAGCTGCACCCATGGTTATCTTTCTTTGTGGGAGTTTGCCGGGTAAAGTATCCTCCATTTTGGCTCGCGGATCAGCACTTCCAGTTACGCGCATCGCCTGGTAAACATAGGTACGACCAGACAAGGGATCGCGGATCGCTCCGCCCAGACAGGTCGCAGCCCCACCAAAGGGTTCGATTTCGGTAGGATGATTATGGGTCTCATTTTTAAACATCACCAGCCACTCTTCATTCTGGTCGTCGATGTCTACATTCACCACAATGCTACAGGCATTGATTTCATCGGATTCATCGAGGTCTTGTAAGAGACCCTTTTTCTTCAGTTCTTTTGCTCCCATAATAGCTAAGTCCATCAGGCAGACATCTTTGTTAGGAAGCTTTTCACCGTAAACATATTCCCGGGTTGCGAGATATTCTCCGTAAGCCGTGTTCAGCGGATCGGAAAAATCTCCTTCATCAATCGTAACGTTCTCAAGCTGAGTAAAAAATGTGGTATGCCGACAGTGATCCGACCAGTAGGTGTCAATCACGCGGATTTCGGTAATCGTCGGGTTTCTTTGCTCCGTATCTCGAAAATAGCGCTGGCAAAAAGCCAAGTCCTCATAACTCATGGCCAAACCTGCACCCTCGAAAAACGCTTTCAGTTGAGCTGGGGTTTTAGCGCTAAAGCCTTCCAATAATTCGACATCAGGCGGGATGTCCGGTTCAAATTCTAGGCTCTCAGGTTTTTCTAATGAAGCTTCCCGTGATTCAACAGGGTTGATGCAGTAGTTCTTGATGTTATCAAAATCTTCAGCAGTGATTTGACCGGTCAGTATAATCACTTTCGCCGAAGCGATATTGGGCCGTTCATTCTGGGTCAGGATCTGGACGCATTGGGCAGCAGAATCCGCCCGTTGATCATACTGTCCGGGTAGATATTCCATGGCGAAAACTCGATCCTTAGAGGGAATCTCCAATTGTTCGTCATAGACCCAATCCAGTGGAGGTTCGGCAAAAATAATCGGACGAGACGCCTGATATTCCTCCTCTGTTAACCCTGATATATCATAACGGTTGATGATTCTTAAGCCGGCTAGCCCTTTGATCCCTAGATTCTCTTTTAAATCGTTCAAGAGCCCCCGAGCTTCAATATCAAATCCTGGTCTTTTTTCAACATAAATTCTTTTGACGGCTTGTAATTCCATGTCTGCCTCCATTTCAGTAGTGTTGTTTCCGAACTTTCGACCATATTTTCCCCTAATCGTTCTATTTTTATCATAATACCACGATATATCCTCTTCGACTACCCTAGAGAGCTTTTGTTTTTAGCTAAACAGTAAAGAAAACCCGGCTTTCGCCGAGCTTCAGCGATAAAGAAAACTTGGCTAGCACCAAGCCCTAGCGAAGGTGCTAGCCCTAGTTGCCTTATCCTGCCGGACTTAACTACGTGCATCGTAGGAAAGCGAAACCGCTGGTTGCACTTATGCTATCTGCCGAAAATTTATACTTTCTGTTAGTATAAAAAAACTCTGCCCACACGAAGTGAACAGAGTTGGTTGGTGATTTGGTAGCCCCAACGGGATTCGGACCCGTGTTTCCGCCTTGAGAGGGCAGCGTCTTAGGCCTCTTGACTATGGGGCCATGGCTCCGGGACTAGGATTCGAACCCAGGCTATGTGATCCAGAAACACACGTGCTACCACTACACAATCCCGGAAAAAAGCAACATGCTGATTATATTAAAAAGGAATACAAAACACAAGTCTCAAATATCATCACTTTTATATTAAGTATTACATTATTAGTTAGTTATGTCTATTAAGCTTCCTCTTTCTCAGTTTTAGAAGTATTAATGAATTTAACCGCCTGTTCAAGACGTATAAGACATTTTTCTTTCCCCAAGACAGCCATGACATCGAATAAGCCAGGGCTCATGGTACGTCCGGTTAAGGCCAGTCGAGTGGGGTGAATGATCATACCGCCCTTAATGTTCAACTCTTCTATCAGAGCACGATAGGCTTTCTCGGTATTTTCAACCGTGAAATCCTCAACCTCAGCGAGGCACGCTTTGCCTTTAGTTAGTAGATCGGCTACACCGTCTTGACTAAAATATTTCGTTTTACCCTTCTCATCATAATCCGTAACCTCTTGATATAAATAACGGCAAGCCTCAGCAAGCTCCTGTAAGGTCCGCACTCTTTCACGCACGGTTTTGATGACGAGTACGAGATAGTCTGGATTTTGTTCTGCTTCTTGCGGAGTTAGGATGCCCCCCTGAAGAAGAAAGGGGATCGCCTGATTGGTTAGCTTCTCTAGGTCAACCTTCGTGATGTACTGGCCATTAAGCCAAACCAATTTTTGAATATCATAGATTGCTGCCGTTTTTGAGACTTTATTCAATTCAAACGACTGGATCGTCTGTTCAGGAGTAATGATCTCATCTTGCTCTTCCGTCGGTGACCAACCTAAAAGGGTTAAATAATTGATGATCGCTTCCGGAAGACAGCCCATATCCTTAAATTCACTCACCGAAGTCGCTCCGTGACGTTTGCTAAGTTTACTGCGATCTGGGGCCAAAATCATCGACAAGTGGGCAAACCTAGGAATCTCATACCCCAAGGCTTGATAAAGGAATTGTTGTTTCGGAGTATTGGATAGATGTTCTTCAGCCCGGATAACATGGCTAATCTTCATGGCATGGTCATCAACAACACAAGCAAAATTATAGGCCGGTAACCCATTAGATTTCATAATGATGAAATCATCAAACTGGTCAAAATTAAAACGAACCTCTCCGCGGATAATATCCTGGACAACAGTATGACCGGAATTCGGTAACTTTATCCGAATCACCGGTTTAAGTCCCTGCTCAAATCGTTTCTGAACTTCCTCAGATGAAAGGTCACGACATTTCCTATTATAGTGAAAAGGTACCCCTTCTTGACGTTGTTTCTCCCGCTCTACTTCTAATTCTTCCGCGGTACAAAAACAATAATAAGCCTTACCGCTTTGGATTAGCGATTCAGCAGCTGCTGTATAGAAATTCTTTCTCTGGGATTGATAATACGGGCCAAAATCTCCTCCCTTTTCTGGGCCCTCATCCCAATCAATTCCTAACCATTTTAAGCTATCGAGAATTTGGCCTACTGAGTCTTCTTTTAATCTTTCCGTATCCGTATCCTCAATCCGAAGAACCAGTTTACCTTTGTTTTGCCGTGCAAAAAACCAATTGAATAAAGCCGTTCTAGCCCCACCAATATGCAAATAGCCAGTCGGGCTGGGTGCAAAGCGTACTCTTACCTGTTCCATGATGACTCTCCTTATATATTTAGTTTGATGCTTTAGGTTTTAGCCGTATAATTTATTGATTATGAAATTTATCAACATATTATTATATATCACAAAAGAAGAGGTTTACAACGTCAAATCTCTTCTTTAATTGCAAATCAAATTGGACTTGCTCTATGCATAATCGTATCTCCTACGATATAATATCCTTAATTGCCTAAATTACAACAGTAAGGAGAATTATTATGTTTCGCACTATTCTTTGGTTTATCTATTTTGGGATATATCTTCTCGCCATTTATCCGTCGCTTCTGAGAGTAAAGCACTTAGCGAAGATCGGAAAAATTGCCGAACATGACCAACTCACAAATCAAGTAGCAAAGAAATGGGCTCGTTCTCTCGTAAAATTTGCCGGTGTCACTGTAACAACCACTGGGGAGGAGAAAATCCCCGCTGATAGCTCAGTTCTCTTTGTAAGTAATCATCAGGGAAATTTCGATATCCCTCTTCTCTTGGGTTATATCGATAAGCCCAAAGCTTTCATCGCAAAAATCGAGTTACTAAAGTTACCTCTGATTCGAACTTGGATGACTCAAATGAATTGCGTTTTTATGGACCGCTCGAATATCCGTCAATCCCTTAAAGTCATTAACCAAGCTGCAAATTATCTTAGAGATGGGTATACGATGGTCATTTTCCCGGAAGGTACTCGAAGCAAAGGTGAGGCCCTTGGAGAATTCAAACCTGGAAGCATGAAGTTGGCGTTAAAGGCTGGTGTTCCCATTGTTCCAATTACAATACGTGGTTCCTATAAGATAATGGAACAAAACGGCTTTATTATTAAGCCCGCCCATGTCGAAATTATGATTCACGATCCTCTTCCTACGACTGGACTAAGCAAGGAGCAAGCTTCGGGATTACCGGAAAAAGTCCGGGAAATTATTGAACAAGGTTTATAAAAAGGAATGACCTCTTCACCTACCGTGAAGAGGTCATTTGATAAAGTATATAATCCTGCAAAGTTCCTCCAGACTAAACCATTGAGTAATGAGCAAGACTCACCTACTTCATTCGTTCAGGACATGTCGTTCTAACTAAACACCTTTCTGAAGATTTGTTGATCCCCCTTGAAAAGGGTAACGCTGTGTGGGTGTTGAAGAACTTGAACGAAACATTTTGGGAATGGACAACTGAGATGACTGGAAACTATTTTCTGGGGATAGACGAAATGGGAAAACTAAACTAACTGAGAAACTACTGGACTCTAAACTAAGTCAATTTGAACCGGGAATTTGGAAACGCTTTAAAACAAACTAACGCCGGAGGAACTCTGCAGGAAAATGAACGATAGGTACAACAAAAGCCATCCCTAAGGGTGGCTTAATCCATTCGGCAACATTCATGATTCCATCTAACTTTGCCGCGGATTGCATACCAGCCCTCATCGGTAGAAAGTTAAAACCTAGAATTTATGAACAATGACTTTACTATTTCTTTATGAGTTTATAATAAATCTATTTTCCGAATTTGTCAATACTCTTTGCTATTAATATAAAGCTATTCCCATAAATTCTCCATCAATTTGTCTATCTCTTCTTTGTTTTTCTTCGTCTCTTCCCGATCAATACGATATATCCCGTTTTCCTTATAAATAACATCACCTTCGTGTGCCTCAAGGGGTAATAACTTTCGTTCGATATCTAACTTTTCCCTGTTTTCTAATTCAATTACCACTATATTTCCTTCAAATCGATCAATGATCCCTCTCATTGACTTTTCCTCCCTCCTGTAAAAGTAATCGATTGACCATCTGATTCGGCGAGAACCGTTCCAGATTCATCTGTGCGATAAACGTTCACACCCGCTTTCTGGAGTCTCGTTAACGTATTTGCTGTGGGATGTCCATAATCATTATCTTTACCCACAGAAATGACCGCATACTTGGGTTGAACTTTAGTCAAAAATTCAGCAGAGGTTGAGGTTCGAGAGCCATGATGACCTACTTTCAGGACATCAGCCTTGAGGTCATATCCTGCTTTAATCATTTCTTGTTCTGATTCGGATTGCGCATCTCCTGTGAACAAAAATGTAGTTTGCCCATAAGTTAACCGGAGGACTGCGCTATAATTATTTACTTCCTCATAGTGGGTTGAGTTCGGGGCGAGTAACTCGGCGTCAACTTCAGAACCCAAATCCAGCTTTACTCCTGCTTTAGCTTCCGTAATTTTAAGACCCTTTTGACTAATAGCGTTTATTAGACTGCGAAACGATTGGGTAGTGGACGTTTCTTTAGGCATGATAACTTTACCGATTTCAAAAGCATTTGTAACCGTATCTGCCCCGCCGATGTGATCAGCGTGAGGATGTGTCCAAATCGTGACATCGAGTCGTTGTACGCCCTGGCTTTGAAGATAGGAGACAACTTTATCTCCTTGATTATTTTCTCCAGCATCTATCAACACAGTTTTCCCATTGGGAATCTGGATCAGGATCGAATCCCCTTGGCCTACATCAATATAGGATACGCGGAGGTTTCTACCTCCATTTTGGAGCGGTGTTGAGGCGACTTTTGGGGTCGCAGTAGGTGCTGAGGTAGGTGCAGTCGCAGTTGTTTCTAAGGAATTAACGGTAGAACCGCAACCTGCGACGAGTCCAATCGAACTAACGATCAGCAAGCCTACAACAAAAGCCCGGGCGAGGTTTCTTTTAAGTTTAGAGCACCGCGTCGTCATTTTTACCTCCGTATTAATTAATCAAATTTATAATTTATGTCTTTTTCTTCTTTCGTTTTAAAAGAACGATGATTACTGTCAGGGCGGTTAGGGCTATCCCCATCCCAGCGGCTATTCCCTGAGCAACAGAAGTTGCCGAAACAAAGCTAGATTGAAATCCAGTAGAAGTTTGATAGCCTAACCCGAGCCTAAGAGATCGGATTCCGGGAATAAAGTTCACTTGATAAATGATATGTCCGGCGATAACGAGCGGCGTTAAGGCAAATACGAGCTTGATTCGGTCAGAGGCAGCTTTTGTTTTGAAGGGCTTACCCAGCCACCAACCGAGCACTCCCCCAAGAATGGCGAAGAGAAAGTAAGCGAGCGTAAAGGAAAGTTTCCACTGGGTCGAAGGCCACGTCTTCTGAAGTGGCTCAAAATAGCTTATCGGTATAAGGATTGTAAACAATACCCCAATGAATACGGTATAGCCTTGATTGACACGTTTAAGGTGCCAAACTTCCCGTGCCGGAACCCGTAAATTGACTTGGACAGAACCATGTGGACAATTGCGAACACAGTTAAAACATAACTTACAATCCAAGTTGTTATCGAGATACGGAAGATGTTGCGACATTGGGCAGCCTTTTACGTCCCCTTTACCAACATAGCAATCGAAGGTTGTACATTTATTCAGGCAGACTGCAGGATCAGATCTGACCTCAATGAGGGAGCCGATGGAAGCGGTGCCGATAAAGCCCCCAAGAGGACAAAAATGACGGCACCAGGCATGACGGGGATAAAGAACACTGATAAATATTGCAGCTAACTGAATAATAATCAGTAAGACGCTCGTATAAAGCGGATTAGATCGCATATCCGTGAGGATCTCGACCCAAAAGATCACCAAAAATAAGGCGCTGACAATCAAATAATCATATTTAATGAATATGGCAGGAACAGGACGTTGAGGATGAAATTTATTTTGGAAAAAATCCATGATTGTTGAGAACGGGCAAATCGTGCACCAGACTCTTCCCAAAAAGGGTGAGATAATTGCCAGTATAGGCCACCATAACCCCCAAATCAAGGTGAATATTTTCATCATTACGGATATTTGAGGAGAGAAGATTAGCCCAGCAAGGACAAGGAGAAATAGGGTAGCGGAGAGATTGCGTATCCAAAGAAGGAAATTCCCTTTCTTTAATAACCTATCAACGAAGGGCCAGCGTAAGAGGTTGATTTTATGACCGACCTGTTCAGAAGTCGGGCCAAAAAAGATCTGCTCTAAGCCAATGGTATTTTCTGCTGCGAGAAAAAAAGAACGTTCAAGAACCTGAATTAGCTCGGTGACATTTCCTTGTCGATAATGGTGAGAAAGTAAAAGCTGGGTTGCTTCCGAGGTGAGGATAGGTGTCTTGCGGTGATTTTTCTGGGCTAGCTTTTCGAGAATTCCCTGTGCAAGAATGGGAATATCTCTCTTTCGTTCGCGCAGTGGTGTAATCAAATACTTATGGCTGAAACAAGCATGAAGTTCAGGAAGAAGCTTCTGAACCGTATTATGCGGTTCGATTTGTAAACTTCCAATCACTAAGCAGTTGTTTGTTGGGGATTGAATTATGTGTGCTAGTTCTAACTGGATTTTAGGTGATATATCATCGATTTCCTGAATGAACAGGGTTCCACCAGCCGCAACATCAAAAAGCTTATAATAGGGCAAACCGGAAGGGTAGAAATCTTCGTCGCTAGCCTCTAAAGTCCCCCATTGTTGGTCAAAGCGGTGACCATCCACTACAACAAAAGGGGCAGCTTCTCCGTAGAGATTTTGATGAGCGTACCACGCCATCATTTGTCGCCCAGTTCCACGTTCTCCCTCAACTAGCAAGTTTCCTGGGTGTTGTTTAATTTCTTCAAGTTTGCGTTCGACTTCTTTCGTTGTTTTTACGCTGCCCCAGATTCCATAAAACTTGTCTTGATATTGGGTACGCTTTATCGCCGAACGTAAAACTTCCTTATATTTGTTCTCAGAAAGCATCTGGGTCGTTTCATTGAGATTTTCAGTCAATTCGCCAATAATGGTTCGGTAAATTTGCGGTTTACGCAGGAGGATTCGGGCAAATTCATCCGCCGTTATACTTAGAACGCGACTATTTTCCCGACACTGTACAGAGTAAGGAAATGGTTTGCCTGTGAGTAAGCAAATTTCGCCCAACACTGTATCTGGACCCGCGATATCTATTTGAGGGGAGGTATACTCCTCTTTGTTTGTGCGGACTTCGACGCTCCCTTCGCAAAGCACATAGAACGACGAAGCTCGCTGCCCTTGCTCGATAATTGTTTCTCCTTGAGAGTAGTCTTCCCACCTGAATTCGCTGGCCAGTTCAGTTATTTCCTCGGGGCTTAACGCGGAGAAGAAGGAGATTTTCGCGAGATAGTGCACTTTTTCCTTATTCATTAAATCACCTTCTTCAAATTTAGCTAGAATAAATAATCGTCAGAATTTTCTTTGTTATTATAGTTTAGCTTATTTTTGCTGCTTATGAAAGTCTTTTTTAGAACCCAAGTTTGGCGACATAAATTACCAATGCAAGCTGGGAGCGGGTTTCAGGTTTCAAGAAATCTTTGTAGTCCCTAATCAAAAACAGAACCCCTTTAGCCCAGTAAAATCAATAGTTCGGAGAGGTCATTTTCCAATTTGGGACTACACTTTCGTTGGCAAACCCTAGAAGCCTTGATATTACTGCGTTTGGAATAAATTGTCGCCAAACTTGGGTTAGAATGAATACAAGATTAATGCTATTATTTGTGTGCTTGACCTTTTGTTTTCGTGTTCGTATTATAAATAGTGACAGTGTCTGCAAGCGAGTACGAGAACTATTTTTAGGAGGAGAGTGTCAGACCGTGAATAAAGTTTTACTTTTATCTGGAAGCCCTAGGCCTGAAGGAAATACCTTTCAGGTTTTGCAGGAATGCCTAAAGGTTATCGAAAGTCAGGGTGTTGAAGCTGAATTGTTCAGTTTAGCAGGAAGAAAAATACAATCCTGCATCGCTTGTGGAAAATGTGCGGAACTGAAAAAATGCATTCTTAAGGATGATGTCAATGAGATTATCGAAAAGTTAAGAAGTGCTCAAGGCTTTATCGTTGGATCACCCGTCTATTTTGGCACTGCCCGTGGTGATCTGATGTCTGTACTTCAACGCATTGGCATGGTCTCAGGTAACACTGATCATTTTCTTTCTTGGAAAGTGGGTGGCCCGATCGCCGTTGCCAGAAGGGGCGGACAAACAGCTTCAATTCAAGAAATGTTAATGTTTTACCTGATGAATGATATGATTATACCGGGTTCCACTTACTGGAATATCGTCTTTGGACGAACCCCAGGTGAAGTGTGGGAGGATGAAGAAGGAATTCGGACCATTCGCCGTTTTTCAGAAAACGTTGCGAAGCTGGTTAATCTGATTAATCCAGATCCGGTCGCGGAGTAGCACGAGTAACTGACAACGGTATAAGACGATATGCGAAAAGAGCAAGCCTCTCATCTTTCTTGAGAGGCTTGCTCTTTTCTTATCGATTTCGTTGATCGACTCTCGGCAGGCGCGTAAGCTCTTTTTGGTGCTTCGCACAATAAATTTGCCAGGCAAATTTATCAGGGTGAGTGATACAGTAGCGTGCACTCCTTTGAGACACAGCTTTTTGGCAGATTCGGCAACGAATATCACCATATTGGGGTCTCTGCAGCAGTCTTTCTTTGCGTAGGCGAGCACTATATTTGTTCCGAATATTTGGGTCCAGAATATTGGCCTTCCCAATTTTGTTATAGACTGCGAGTACCTCTGCTTCACTCAACACTTCTTGTTGTGTCCGTTTGCGGATTACGGTCAGAATATCTGTATCGTAGAAGACAGACCCGGAAATCACTTTCAAATCACTGCGGCGACTAAACGTCACAAAGGAATAAATGGGGAGCTTCTCGTCAAGATTGACCCACTTGCTGAGAACTTCGATACTGTTTTGATTCTTGAAAAGAGGATTAGGGAACGTTTTTACTCGCCAAGTGATTGCCTGATGCCAGTTCAGGTCTGTTTCCTCGCCGAGGATTATTCCCGACAGGTTATTGACTTCAATAATAAAAAGGCCATAGGGAGAGATGACAAGATGATCAATATGTTCAAAACCCTGCTCTGTTTTGAATAATAGGTTACTCGAAAGTTTATAGCAGCGGGGGAGTTGCCCTAATCCAACTTCAATTTTATATTCCCCGATTTCCCCTTTTCTTAGATTTTTACACCGAGGTGATTCCCGATGTTTTGAACCCTTCAAGGTATAGAAATTGGTTCTATATTTCCGGTTTTGGGGAAGCTGTGGAAGTACTTCTGGCACAGGAACCGGATTTACAACTTCGCTTTTTCTTTTCCAAAAAAACAAGGAATGCCCCCCTATTTGGAAAGACTAGGGACAGTTCTTTTACAACGTCCCCTGCGTCCCTTATTTGCTAATTTTTTTTGCAAAAAGTAGATTCAGAACCCTCTTATTTTCTATATTATGCTTAAAATAGAAAAATTGCGAGCAAAACAACACCTTGATGAAAAGTTGTATGCCAACAATTGAACTTTGATAACGGATAAGGTATACCTATTATGACAATATCAGAAATGAGGAACTAGCATGAATTTGATACCATTGCCACGCACGATTGCAGCACAGGATGGAATATTTTTGACAGACCACACTACTACCATTGAGTTAGATATGGCCCAGGATGATCATGGTTTGGAAACAGCAAGGCTGTTACAGCAGGAAATTAAAAAGGTTATTGCCATTACGTTGCCCATTAAAAAAGTGCTGCAAAGTGCAGGAAATCTTGATGAAAACTGCATTTGCTTTCAATATGACACTATGGATAGTAAAAAGGAAGCCTACCGTCTGACTGTGAGACCCCATAAAATTACCATTACCGCTTGTTCCAACCGCGGCTACCTGTATGGGGCAGCGACGCTGATTCAGCTATTCAAAATATTTCGTGGGGAAATTGGCTGTTTAGATATTGACGATGAACCCTCCTTTGCCAACAGAGGCTATATGCTTGATGTTAGCCGCGGAAGGGTACCCACTATGGAGAGCCTGAAAGCACTGGTCGATCGGTTGGCGCTGTATAAAATCAACCAACTTCAGTTGTATATGGAAAACTGTTTACGCTTAGATGGCTTAGAGGAAATTTGGTCGCAGACTGATCCTTTGACACCGGAAGACATTCTGGAGTTGGATTGTTACTGCAATATAAGAGGCATTGAGCTTGTACCCTGCATCGCTACCTTCGGACATTTGTATGATTTACTCCGTTCAGAGACCTTTGGCAGATACAGAGAAATGGACACCGGTCCAGGGGAAACTTTTACTTGGTATAACCGCATGAGATACCACATCATCAATGTGTCCGACCCCGAAAGCTTTACTCTTATCAAAAGCATACTTAACCAATACATGCCCTTGTTTCGCAGTAATAAAATAAATATTTGCTGCGATGAAACCTATGATTTAGGCAAGGGAAAAAGTGCTTCCCTGGCTCAGCAAATGGATTACGGAGAGATGTATCTTTTTTATGTCAACCAGTTAGTGGAATATCTTCAAAGCAAGGGAAAAGAGGTCATGATTTGGGGGGATATTCTCAAGAGCCATCCCGAACATCTGGGCCAACTCAATGCACAGGTTACCTGCCTCAACTGGTATTATGATTATGGTGCTAAAGCACAAAATATTAAAATTTTCTCTGACAATGGCTTTAAACAGTATGTATGTCCTAGTGTATCCGGGTATAGCCGATTGATAAATGATTATGACTTGAGTTTTACCAACATCAGGGAGCTGGCGAAGTTAGGAAATCAGTATCATGCCCTAGGCTTTTTAAATACGGACTGGGGAGATTGTGGTCACATTAATATGCCGTCTCTTGCCATTCCCGGCATGATTTACGGGGCAGCACAGGGCTGGAACGTGGAGGACGACAGGGATATTAGGACCATAGATCAGGCTATTTCTTGGGTTGAATTTGGAGACCCTGGAAAAAATCTGGTAGGCCTGCTGCGTGAGCTCTCTCATCAAGATATCATCATTTTTAATGATCTGGCATTTTTCAGGGATTATAAGGTGTACGATCAGACCTACACTGATTTTGGAATCTCCCTGTATGAAAAAACTCAAGAAAAAATCATGCAGGTTTCAGAGAATCAGCTCAAGACAGCAGTTACCCGATGTGCGGAAGTCTTAAATGACCTTAAACAGAATAATATGGGTTCCTATGCAGACCGTCAAGATGAAATGTTAGAGTATTATCTTGCTGCCCGTGGTGTAGCCCTGATGCAGAAATTGGCGCTGGTGCTTAAAGAACACGAGTATGGGCAGGATGTCCATCCGCTGGACACTCCCTATGAACTGGCTGGTAAGCTGGAATACTGGCTGGTGGATTACTGCAACGTATGGAGGACAGGAAGCCGCGAGAGCGAATTGCATCGAATAAAAGAATTTTTTGGGCAAATTTGTTTCATCCTCAGAAAATACGAGAAAAAGTTCGGTAATTGATAAAAATCAAATAAGAAAAGCGCCCCCTATTTTTCCAGTTTCAATTTGGCAAGAGCATCAGCGAGGGCGGTATTCAGGGGGGCGTCTACCTTCTGTTTCTGCAGGTAGTTTTGGACTTCTTTTTTATTAACAGAACCTCTTCCCTCTTGGTCTTTCCGCTGAGTAAACGCGGAGAGTTTTTCCCGGTAACCACAGGTACAGGTGAAGACTTTATGTTCTCCTTCCCCACGAAGCTCCATCTTTTTATGACATTCGGGGCAGCGAGCGTTGGAGTGAATAGAAAGTCCTTGGCGGTAACCACATTCTCGATCTTGGCACACGAGCATTTCCCCGCGCTTGCCCTTCACCTGTAAAAGAAACTTTCCGCAATTGGGGCATTTGGTGTGTGTCAAGTTATCATGATGGAAGATTAGACTGCTCGCAATAACTTCTGAGACCAAGTGCGTCGCATATCCAGTGATGCCCTGGATAAAATTCTGCCGCTTTGCGCGCCCTTTGCTGATTTCATTCAATTGTTGTTCCCATTTCGCGGTCAACTCAGCAGACTTAAGCTCAGATGGAACAAGTCCGATGAGTTGAATCCCTTTCGAGGTCGGATGAATCTCTTTTCCCTGTCTCTCCATATAGAAGGAATTAAAAAGCTTTTCGATAATGTCAGCGCGTGTCGCCGGCGTACCCAGACCACTGGTTTTCTCAAGGGTTTCCCGTAAGGCTTCATTCTCTATTTTTTGCCCGGGATGTTCCATGGCTGAGAGGAGTGTGGCTTCGGTGTAGCGCTTGGGTGGTTTGGTTTTGCCAGGTAGAGATTTAACGGAGAGCAGATTAAGGCGTCCTTTCACTTTAAGGTCGGGCAGGGTCTGCTCAGCTTCCTCGTGGTCCTCTTCTTCCTCGCCTGGGTCTCGATCGTCGTAAGCGTTGCGCCAACCTTTTTGCTTCATAATTTTGCCCTTAGCAGTGAAGATTTCTCCCCCGATGTCTACTTTGACGGTGGTCTGTTCATACTCAAAGGCCGGTGAAAGCACCGCCAGAAAGCGCCGCACGATTAAGTCATAAATTCTCGCCTCTTCCTGACTGAGCTTGGCTAAGAAAACTGGTTCTTCGGTCGGAATAATCGCATGGTGATCGCTGACCTTCGAATTATCCACTAAGCGTTTGGTAGTGACGATTTTATTCTGCAAAATACTGCGGGCTAATTTGGCATAAGGTCCGATAGCAATCGTCCTTAAGCGTTCAGGAAGCGTGGGTACAATATCGTCGGTGAGATGGCGCGAGTCTGTGCGCGGGTAGGTTACAATTTTATAACGCTCATAAAGTTGTTGCATAATCGAAGAGGTCTTTTTGGCGGAGTACCCATATTTTCGATTCGCGTCTCTTTGGAGTTCCGTTAAATCATAGGCCAAAGGTGGAAGCTCCTTTTTTCCTTCTTTTTTAACGTCAAGGATAAGACCTGTTTGAGCCTTGACTTTGGTCAGGAGTTGTTCGGCTTTATGGGCATCGAAGATCCGAGTCTGACCCTTATTATCCTGCCAGCGCAGAGAAAATCCATTGGCGAGGGCATTAATAGTCCAATAGTCCTTCGGTATAAATTTCTTGATCTCATTTTCCCGCTCCACGATCAAGGCCAGGGTAGGCGTCTGAACCCTTCCCGCAGAAAGTTGAGCATTGTACTTGCAGGTTAGGGCGCGCGTCACATTGAGTCCTACATACCAATCCGCTTCGGCACGGCATTCGGCAGCAGCATAGAGGGACTCGTAGTTCTGACCCGGTTTAAGGTTTCTAAAACCTTCCTTGATGGCTTTATCGGTTTGGGAGGAAATCCATAAGCGTTTAATTGGTTTATGCCAGCCTGCTTTAGCGAGGATCCAGCGTGCGACGAGCTCTCCTTCTCGTCCCGCATCGGTTGCAATAATGAGTTCCTCAATATCTGACTGTCTGAGGAGCTGCTTCACAGCACCAAACTGTTTGGAGGTTTCTTTGATGACGACTAATTCCATCTTTTGAGGAAGCATGGGAAGGTCATCGAGTCTCCAGGTTTTATAACGATCGCCATAGGCCTCCGGATCGGCTAAGGTTACTAAATGTCCGAGGGCCCAGGTTACGATAAATTGGGAACCGATAAGACAGCCATTCCCTTTTTGGTTGCAACCTAAGACTCTAGCAATTTCTCGGGCAACTGAAGGTTTTTCGGCAAGAACTAAACTTTTTTTCATCGGTGCTCTCCTGTTTCTAATTATTTGTTGTCTGCGCTTCCATGCTCGGAACAAAAATCTCTTGACCCATTGCAGGAGGAGCTTGAACTCCTTTGAAAATGAGATCGACATTTATATCACCCACAACTAAGTAGCTCATTTTCTGCAAAAATTTCACTTCCTTAATTCATTCTCTTTAAGGCAATAAACGCTCCGTCAATCCTTTCAAAGATGCTTGATAGCGTATAAACCCTTCGGCATAGGTTTTTCCACATTGCATGCCACGATAAAGGGCACTTATTTTTAGGTACTCTAAGATATCCTTGCCATCATGTTCCTGTAGCCACACAACCTGGCTTTGATGCTTGGCAAGCATGGTCAGTTTTAAAGTATATGCGGGTTCGATATCACATAAACATCCGGTTGAAACGCCATACCCCCATAAGGTTCGATGAAGTAAATTTGGGGCACGTCGTTAAGCGCAGGATAACGGGTTTTAAGATGAGGAACGGTACTCATAAATGCAGCATCGACCACCAGTCGGCTGACGGCCGTATGATCGGCATGATAATCGACGGGGCTGTGCGTTAGAATGAGATCCGGTTGAACTTGGCGAATCAGATCGATAAAAATGTCGCGGTTTTGAAGTGATTCTCCGACGATTTCTCCATCCTGGTATCCGAGCCAAATACTTTTGGCTTGAATTACGGCTGCGGCTTCCTGTGCCTCCTGTTTGCGGATTTCCGCAAGTTCAGCGGGAGGAATTCGGAAGTGTCCTTTATCGCCGCTACAGGCAAAGGCCATCACCACTTGATGCCCAAGTTGATGGAACCGGGCAAGAGTCCCCCCACAGTTAATTTCTAAATCATCAGGATGCGCTCCAAGGCCAAGAATACGCATGTTGTCACTACCCTTCATTCACTCGATTTTCGATGACTATTTCTTCAAAATTATTGATCTTTCATGACTACTTTCTCGATCCTCACATTCGCATCCTCGGGAGCGTTGCGAACAGAAAACCAGGCAAAAATTGAGGCCAGAGGTTGATTAAAAACGGAAGCTAAAGTGACGGGAATGGCAACCGCAATCGGGAAATACGTTATCGCTAGGACAAACCCAAAATTGATGTTACGCATACCTACATTAAATATCATCGTAAGCACAGTGGCGCGAGTGCGATTGCGTAAAGCAAACGACGCCAGATAGCCGACTAAATAACCACACAACATCAGTAAAAGGATTACCAGCAAGAGTTTCAAGATCGAAATTCCCCACACAATATTCGGAGCAATATTGGCAGCATTAATTAAGATGATGAAAAAGACCCCAATTTTAGCCGTCAGTCCCCCGATAGAATGGGAGAAGTTGTCCACCTTGCCTTTCGTAATATCATTGAGGGCCATTCCAGCTAAACTTGGCAAGGCGACCATCTCGATCAGTTCTAAGACCATCTGAGAGTAGTCCAAGGCAAGACTCTGACCCAACACGAGCGAAAAAAAACCAGGAAGAATGAGCGGACTAAGCAAGGTGTCGAGCATGACGACCACCAAAGCGAGAACAACATCTCCCCCTGCTATTCCTGTCCAGACGATTGAGGTAAGTCCAATAGGAATAACCGAACTGATCAAAAAACCCAGTCGCGTGTAGAAATCCTGGGGATAAAATAAAAAGCCAATCCCTCCAGCGATGATCGGCATGACGGCATGTATGAGGATAAGCATACCGATCGGAAGAACCGGGTGCTTAATTATCCTTAGCAAATCCTTAAAATGAATATCAAGGGAGGTTATAAAGGTTAAATAAATAAAACAAAATAGCGTCACATTTTGTGATAAAAGGAAATTCGGCAAGCTAAAGTTAAACCCGATGATTAGGGCGATTAACGTTACAAAAAACATTCGCTTTCCGAGCCAGCGGTTCCAGGCAGCAAGATAACTCAGCATAATTTCTCCTCGATTTCTAGGACACCTACTCTTTGAGCACCTTGTTTTAGTGTACTTGAACAGGCAAAAGGTTTCAACCCTGTAATTTTCTCAACAAAATTAATAATGCAAAAGGTATATTCTAACGCCCACGGTCGGAAAATACCTAAAGGTTAAAATTATAAGGAGGTAGGGTAATGAAGGTTCGCGATTTAATGTCACAAAATGTAAAATGGGTTAAACCTAATCAATCTCTGGAAGAGGTTGCTCAAATTTTAGCTTCATCTGATATCGGTTCTGTCCCCGTCTGTCAAGGACAACAAGTGATAGGAATGATTACGGATCGCGATATTTTGATTCGAGCGATCGCCCAGGGAAAAGATCCCAAAACCACAAAGGCTAATGAAGTGATGACCCAGGAAGTAAGAAGTGTTTCTCCAGATACTGATATTCATCAAGCGTCTGATTTGATGGCGGAAAATCAGATTCGTAGATTACCCGTAGTTGAAAATAATCAACTCGTCGGCTATCTGGCGATTGGTGACATCGCCGTCCAGTCCATTCACGTGAATGAGGCGGGCGAAGCGCTCAGTGGCATTTCTGAAGGTGTTCAGCACTAAGCAAGTAAGACCGTTAACAAAAGGAGTAAACTACATCCTCTTCGAGAGGAGTGTAGCCTACTCCTTTTGTTCGCGTGTAATTAAATTTCTGCACGTGCGTAATGTGGTGTATAATATTTCTCGGGTCAATTTTCACATCAATATCATCAGGATAATTAGAGGAGTTCACACCATGTTAAACTTTACAGCCAACACCATCAAAAGCACGCATTTTAAAGCCATTGTCGCCATACTTCTTTCTGCGCTGATTTATGGAGGGAACATCATTGCTGGTCGATTAATCGCAGGGACAATTCCTCCTGTTACCTTATCAGCAATTCGCGCTATCTTAGGTTTGATCATTCTTCTTCCGATCACATGGCCTGCTATCAAACGAGCTCCTAAGCCCACAAAAAAAGAGCTGTTCCAATTGATTGTGATCAGTTTAATAGGAATCACGATTCCTTATATTTCTTTAATTTTAGGCTTAGCGGAGACTACAGGCACGAATGCATCTGTAATTCTGGCCACTCTCCCGGCGATGACCAATGCCATGTTATTTTTAATTTGCAAGACTAAACCTTCCAAGTTTCAAGTCTGGGGTATTTTTACTTCCTTTTTAGGTCTCGTTATCGTCTTCACCCAGGGGGATCTGCTTCACCTTTTATCGTTTAAAATGGGTAGGGGCGAGTTGTATTTATTAATCAATGTTGTGTGTATCAGCCTATTTAATATTGTGGGTCAAGACATCATGAAAAAGTTCTCCTCCATCGTCACGAGTGGATATTCTATTATTTTCGCGACTGTGACGTTAATTCCCCTGGGTCTCTATCAGATGAATTCCTTTACTTGGCATCTCTCTCTGACAGGATGGCTTTTAGTTATCTACATGGGGTGCTTCGCAGCGGGTATCGCGTTCTTCCTCAATCTTTATGGAATTCAAAAAATTGGCAGTGGTCAGGCTACGATACTTAATAATATGCAGTATATTTTCAGTATTAGTCTCAGCGTTTTTATCCTTAAAGAGTCTTTATTTGTTTATCATTGGCTCGGATTTATCCTCGTGATTTTTGGGGTCATTCTTTCGCTCGCGAAATCTTCAATTCAGTCCCCGCAACTTGTAGAAAGTAAGAACACGAATCAAACGATTTAAATTTTCTAAGATTCTTGGAGTCATAAAAGGAACTAGGCAATTATTGTGTCTAGTTCCTTCAAATATATGCCCCCTTTAACGAAACTTCTCTGGAAATTACCTTTTGCGTGATGGGTTCGAGGAGGAGCGTGGGTGAGAATCAAAAACTTTTCCTTGTGACAATTTTTTAAGCTCAATGGCAATCTTAAAGGTGTTCTCTATCTTATGAATAAAGTAGATTTCCTTTTCGGTGGCGAGAGAAATCGCTGTTCCACTCTTCCCTGCTCGCGCCGTTCTCCCCACCCGATGAAGATAAAGCTGGGGATCTTCAGGAATATCGAGATTAAAGATATAGGTCACATCCTTAATATCCAAGCCCCGCGCGGCTAGATCGGAGGCCACGAGTAAATGAACTTTACCCGTCTGGAAATCCTCCATCGCCTTACGCCGATCCACCTTGTGGGAAGCTCCAGAGATCGCCTGGGCGTCCAATCCATGAAATTTGAGTTTTTCAACTGTTCGCTCGATTTCCTCACTTTTATTAATGAAGATTAAAGCGCGTGAAGGATTGAGATGGCGAACTAACTTTCGTAGTACTTCAAACTTATCACGCTGTTCACAGGTAAAGTATTGATGCGTGATTAAGGGGGCAACACTCGCTTTCTCGGTAATGCGGATAACTGCGGGATCCTTTAAAACAATCGAGGCACGCTCTAAAGCTTCGCGAGATAAAGTAGCAGAAAACAAAAGTAACTGGCGATCTTTAAGTGTAGTCTTGAGCACCGCCTTTACCATCTGATTATTTTTTTCATCAAGTAGACGGTCAGCTTCGTCAAGTACGACCGTTTTAAGAGTTTGTGAGGAAATCTTTTTTTTCTGGATAAGTTCTAAGACCCGTCCAGCAGAACCGACTAGGATATGAGGTTTTTCTTTGAGTTTTTCGATTTGACGCGTAATATTGACATTACCGATAATTGCAGCAGAAGTGATTGTTCCGCCTGAATGTTGAGCTAAACTTTGAATTTGTCGGTGAACTTGAAGGGCAAGTTCATGGGTAGGAGTCAAGATCAGAGCTTGATTTTCCTTTTTCAAGGGATCGATCCTCTGCATAATCGGAAGCAGATAAGCTAAGGTTTTGCCAGATCCGGTTTCGGATTGTCCGATAACGTCGCGTTGGTCTAAGACGAACGGAATTGTTTTTTTCTGAATCTCGGTCGGCTCAACGACTCCCGCTATTTTGAGGGCCTCGACGAGAGGCGGATTGATCCCTAATTGTGCAAATGATGTTTCCATACTTTACTTCATCCTATCTAGCTTAACTTTATAGTTTACCTTCAGTCCATGGACTGACCGCTGGTTAACCGATTCCGCAGTTCACCGACCATAGCTGGTACATTAATTTGCATGCCACAGCGTTCAACACAGCGACCACAACGCAGGCAAGTATAAATTCCAGGGGCAGCTTGTTCCAGTCCACCAGCAACGAAAGCATCCCAGATTACGCCGATGCCACCGAGATAGGTTTCCCCAAACGTGCCTGCCGTAACTTGAAATACTGGGCATTCATACATACACCCTCCGCAGCGTAAACAGTGTAAAGCTTGCTTAACGTCATTATCTGCCGCCATCGCGCTACGGCCATTATCAACGAAGACCACATAAAACTCTTTAGGACCATGTGCTCCATAAGTGGTTACTTTCTCGATATCCCCGGTTTTACTCGGACCCGTAATGATACTTACATAAGCCGGAATTGGATATTGAGCATAACGCCAGGTCACTTCGGCTACTTTCATGGCGTCCTGAAAGGTAGGCACAATCTTTTCTATCCCCACGAAAAGCAAATGAACAGGAGGCGCTGAAGTGGATAAGCGTACGTTTCCTTCGTTTTCAATAATAACAAAAGCCCCTGTATCCGCAGCAACGACATTCGAGCCACTGATGCCGACATCCGCGTTGAAGTATTTCTCGCGCATGAACTCACGCACAACGCTGACTTCCTCGGCAATATCAGGCTTAACCTCTTTCTGAAAAAACGTGGAGAAGATTTCCGCAACCATCTCCCGGGGGACATGGATCGCAGGAGATAGAATATGCATTGGACGGTCTTTTTTAAGCTGGAGAATAAATTCCCCTAAATCTGTTTCCCAAACCTCATTGCCGACCCCTTCCAAGTATTCCCGGAGGTGAAGTTCTTCTCCAAGCATGCTTTTGCCCTTGACTACCGTTTTCCCTGTGCCGATGATTTCACTGGCAATCAAAAGAGCCTCATGTTTATCTTTGGCAAAGAAGGCTTTGCCATGATTTCTTGCAACTGATTCCATCGCTTGTTTGAGAAGTTCCTCTTGATGAGCAACCGCGTTGGTTTTAATCTCACGAACCTCTGCTGCAAGTTCTGGAGTTTGGGGATAACGCGCCATAGTACTATCCGTCGTTGCACGATAGGCCTTGACAGCTCGGGAGATAGCGGTGCGGATGTTTTCGTCTTTACGGGCGCGCTCCAACTCTTTGGTATAATCAGTAAAGCCTTTTTGCAAATCAACCTTTTCCTGCTTTCCCGACTTTTGAGAATTACTCATCGTGCGATCCCCCTATATAAAAATTCAATCAGATCCACGGCTTGATTTTTATCTTTTTTCTCAAGAGCTCCTTCAAGCGCCGATAAGCAATAGGGGCAAGAGGTGAGCATTAGTTCTGCCCCGGTTTCCTGGAGTTCCTTGACCCGTCGTTCGGCCATGGTATGGGAGAGCTGCGGGAAAAGAAGTTTGCTCGGTCCGCCACAACATGTCGTCCATTCTTTGCTCCGTTCAGCTTCGCGAAATTCAATGCCAACGGCCGTTAAAATATCACGCAACTCTTCTGTAATATGGAGCTCTCGCGCTAACCGGCAGGAATCATGAATCACCACTGTAGGTGCGGAGGAAGCCTGTTCAAGTTTGTACCTTTGTTCCCAAACAAGCTCAACGAACGTTTTTATTTCAATATTTAAGGATATTCCGAGTTTGGGATAAACAAATTTAAGCACTTCAGCAGCATGGGGAGAGAGACAAACCAACGTTTTTGCCCCACTTTTTTGTAAAACGCGCTGAACTCGTGGCGCATATTCTTTTAAATCTTCCCAGTAGCCCAATTCATAGAGTAGAGCCCCGCTGTAAAGCTCTTCATCTCCAGAATAGCATAAATCATATCCGAGAGACTGAAGAATACGAGCGGCTTTCGTATTAATCGTTTGATAGCGTTCTTTATCCTGTGAAAGAACTGACGCGTAAATTTTTTCGGCATTGATGCCTGTTGCTTTCTCCAGAGAGTTGCGTACGCCGATTGCCATTGCGAAAAGTTTACTGCCCTGATCGACAACACTTATCGTCTTAACCAGAGAATCAATAAACGGAAGGAGTTGATATTCTCCCCCTGTATAAAAAAGCAAATCACCAGTCTTCGGTAAATTCATATTCTTTGCCCAAGAGGACACTTCTGTTCCATTTAAGGCAAGTGGATTCCCGTGTTTCATAATATTTTCACGAATAATCTCTAAAACCGCTGGGAGTTTTCGCTCAACATGGCCTAGCTCCTCTATCGGTTGTGTTGCCATTGACTCCACCACCCCTTTTATTAGCATTCAAAAGTAAAGAAAAACATTTCTATTTATTTTACCTAATAAAAGGGAGGTTCGTAAACTGAATTAGGCCATGTATAATGTATTATTTGAAAGTCGTCCTTACTCTTTGAGTCGTGAGATCATTGCACACACGGCTTCGTGAATTGTGTTGAGTTTATAACCCCGACTCTTTTGCGTAACACCAATTAGATCAAATTTCACGGCCCGAACATGCTGGAGAAAACGTTCCATCGAAGTGAGGCACGTCGTTAAGCCATTGCCACTCCCCCCTGCCGCAGCAACAGCAATCACAGGTTTCCCCTCAAAAAAGGTTTTTTCTTTCTTCTTCGCTTCGCTACGTCGAACGCGATCTAAGAAAGCTTTGGCGGATTCACTCATTTCTCCCCAATAAACTGGAGTAATTAAAACAAAGGCATCATAATCGGCTAAAGAGGCATGCAAATCTTGAAAATCGTCCTTGATTTGGCAAGTATGTTTTGAGCCACACGTTCCCCAGCCATTTCCACAGGCATGACAATTTCCAATCTGAAGTTTATTGAGATTAATAAGTGTCGCTTCTGCGCCCACTTTCTCTGCGGCCGCTTTAGCAGCTAAACCACAGCTTGCAGTTAAGCCTTCAATATTAGGGCTACTGGTCAAAATAAGCACTTTCATTTAATTCATTCCTTTTCTTATTTTAGGTTTTCTTTTTGGGTTTTTTCGAATGTTACTCCTTAAATCCCTGTGGATGACTGCTGTGCCAATTCCAGGCGGTTTCCAAAATCTGCTCTAGACGGTTCCATTTCGGCATCCAGCCCAGCTCTTCTTGCGCTAAATACGAGGAAGCTATCAAGACTGCAGGATCTCCAGCCCGTCGGGTACCTTTTCGCGCCGGTATAGGGTGTCCGGTAACACGACGCGCAGTTTCAATCACCTCTAAAACGGAGAATCCTTGACCATTCCCGAGGTTATAGATCCCACTTTTATGGGTTTTGCGGAGTTTGTTGAGCGCAAGTCGATGGGCCTGGGCTAGATCTAGTACATGAATATAATCCCGGACACAGGTACCATCCGAAGTTGGATAATCATCTCCAAAAATTGTGATTGATTCACGCTGTCCTAAGGCTACTTGGAAAATGAGTGGAATAAGATGAGATTCTGGATGATGATCTTCGCCGATTCCCCCCTTCGGATCAGCACCTGCGGCATTAAAATAGCGTAAAGCAACGAAATGAATTCCATAGGCTTGATCACACCAGCGGAGCATCTTTTCGATGGCAAGTTTTGTTTCGCCATAAGGATTTGTAGGTAGAGTCGGATCTGATTCTTGGATTGGGATGCGCTGAGGCTCGCCATAGGTTGCGGCCGTTGAGGAGAAAACGATTTGGTGCACTCCGTATTCCTTCATTTTTGTGAGTAAATTTAGAGTGGAGGCCACATTATTTTGATAATATTTAAGAGGATCAGAAACACTTTCGCCCACAAGAGAATCTGCAGCGAAGTGAATTACCGCCTCGATGGCGTGTTTAGCAAAAATCTGGTCTAAGAGGTTGGAATCGCGTAAATCTCCGACATAAAACCTCGGAGCTAAAACGGCTTTAGCATGCCCTTTTTCTAAGTTATCTAGAACGATGACCTCTTCCCCTTGCGCTTGAAATTCAGCTACAGTATGACTGCCTATGTACCCAGCCCCACCAGTCACCAAAACCGCCATGAAATTTCCTCCAGTAATCCGAAATAATTTAACAGAGTTAACTATTCATATCTCTAAACTAATAATTTCACGAACAAACCAATTATATATTACCATCTTTCGTGTCTCAAAAGGTCTTTATTTTATTATAAAGTGTTGCTAAGGAGATATTTAATGTCTGAGCCGCCTTCTTTTTTCCTTCGACAGATTCGCCATAACGTTGTAAAGCTAAACGGATCATTTTCTTTTCAAGCACGTCTAAAGGCATGAGTTCCTCAATATCCGCCACTTCAATGGCCTCCTGCGCTGAGCTGAGGATGGTATCAAGTTTTACCTGGAGGCGTTTGATTTCGGATAAATTCTCTTTTTCCTTAATGATATGCATCATTAGATTGGCCCCTTCCGCTTCCATGAGCGAGGTGTGACGTGATTTCAATTTCTCTATCCTTTGCTGCACCTCAGGTACCCCTGTCGCCTCGATAATGACGTCCATCTCTTGCTGACAAAACACTTCAATTGAGCTGCAGGTCTGAATCCCATCATGGCTGGCTATCATAATTCCGGGTGCTTTATCCGAAATATCACAAACCATTATAACTTCAACATGCTCAATCCCTCTTAAGATTTTATAGATTGACGTTCCTCCTTTTCCAGCACCGATAATCCCTACATAAACTCTAGAAGACACAGTAACTCCTCCCTCTTTTTCTCCTTTATAGATAATCAATATCAATTTACTTTATCCAATTATTCGAATATTCGGCACTTACAGACTACTATCCTTTCTATCATTAATAATTTATGCAAATAATAACACGAATAAGCTCTCACCCAGAGTCTTGGGCAAGAGCTTATTCGGATTACATATTGTTGTGTGTTAGCGGGCCGACTTAAGCTGACTAATAATTGTTTCACTGATTTTAGGGGGAACCTCTTCATATTTGAGGAACTCCATATTGAAGCTACCTCTTCCCTGGGTCAAGGATTTAAGGTCAATGGCATAGCGCATCATTTCCGATTGAGGAACATGGGCCTGAATCCTTTGATACTTACCGTCCGCTTCCAGCCCAAGAACTCTTCCCCGTTTACTGTTCAAATCGCCGATAACATCCCCCATGAATAATTCGGGGACCCATACCTCAACCTTCACGATGGGCTCTAGAAGCACTGGTTGAGCTAATTCTGTTCCCTTTTTAAACGCTAGAGTGGCTGCTAATTTAAAGGCCATTTCAGAGGAATCTACGCTATGATAAGATCCATCGTAAAGGATAGCCCTTAAGCCTGTCACCGGATATCCAGCCAAAATACCTTCCGTCATCGCTTCCCGGATTCCTTTTTCAACCGCTGGAAAATACTGTTTAGGTACGGATCCGCCAAATACTTCTTCCGCAAATTCAAACTCACCATCATTTAAAGGTTCAAGGGTTAACCACACGTGTCCGAATTGCCCATGGCCACCACTTTGTTTTTTATGCTTGCCTTCCACTTTAACTGGCTTACGAATCGTCTCGCGATATGGTACTTTAGGCACTCGTGTATTGACCGCAACTCCAAATTTACGTTGCAATTTCTCCATCAGAATCTCGAGGTGCATTTCCCCCATACCCAAAAGCAATAGTTCCTTCGTTTCTGTATTTTTCTTTGTGCGCATGCTTGGGTCCTCTTCTATTAACCGAGCTAGGGCGCTACCCAGCTTATCCTCATCACCCTTGCTTTTGGGTTCAATTGTAACCGCAAGTCGAGGTTCCGGAAAATCAATTCCTCTCAATTGCACTGGTTTTTCCTTGGCGCAAAGGGTTTCTCCTGTTCCTACTTCTTGAAGTTTAGCCACAACTGCGACATCCCCAGCCGCTATCATTGAAACTGGTTCCTGATTTTTCCCTTTGATCAAGAAAAGATTTCCTAATCTTTCCTCAGTATCCCGTGCAGAATTATAGATCATTTGATCCGTCTGAAACTTTCCTCCATAAACGCGTAGAAAGTTCATTTTGCCAACGTAGGGATCAGCAAGGGTTTTAAAGACTAGTGCGCACTTTTCCGTTCGGACTTCGGGAACAGGAGCATTTTTAGCGAGGAAATTGAGGAGGTTGGCTATCCCGATATTTTTAAGGGCAGAACCCGCTAAAACCGGAACAACAAGATTTTGAGCAAAAGCTTTGTTTAAGGCCTTTTGGAGTTCTTCGTCGCTTAAAGGCTGACCGTCCAGGTATTTTGTAAGGATTTCATCGTCAGCCTCAGCGACAGCTTCCGCTAACACATCCCGTAACTGCTCCATTTCTGCTTGATACTCTGGGGGAACGTCTTTTATTGTATATTTACCGCTCGCATTATTTTCATAGTAATACGCCTTCCGTGTGCAGATATCGATAACCCCTTGGAATTGAGCTTCCTGTCCGATCGGAATATGCAAAGGAGCAAAACGAGTCTGGGGAAATTTTCCTTTCAATTGATCTATGACTTTTTGATAATTCGCATTCTCACGCTCAAGTTTATTAATAAAAATAAGGCGGGGTAGCTTTTGTTCTTCCATCAGGTCCATGTGGATCTCCGTTTGCACTTCAATCCCTGAAACACCGCAAAGAACAAGCACCCCGCTCTCAACAACCCGAAGCGCAGATTTAACTTCACTCAGAAAATCCGAGTACCCTGGAGTATCCAAGATATTGATCTTAACTTCTTGCCATTCCACCGGAACATGACTTGTACTGATTGAAACCTTATGCTTAATTTCTTCAGGTAGCGAATCTGAAACTGTGTTTCCTTCCATAACCTTCCCCATCCGGGATATCGCGCCTGAGGTAAATAGAAAGGCTTCAGTCAAAGAAGTCTTTCCTGATCCACCGTGGCCGACCAGACAAACATTCCGCAAACTAAGAGTGTCATAATTCTTCAAGACAATCATCCTCCTTGACGTTTTATACAGAAAAGGTTTCCCTTTTACCTACTAATCGACGGAGTTTATTCAGTCTGAAGATAAATTGGTTTAAACTTCTACATTTTTATAGTTTTCGCTAAGCGTTTTTTCATATTGACCAAAAGCGATAGGTTGACCATGACGAACCATCAGCTTTCCCCGAGACCAGACGTTCTGAATCTCTAAGTTAGAATCTAAAACGACCAGATCAGCATCAAATCCCGTCCGAATCAGTCCTTTTTGCGGAAGCTGAAGTACAAGGGCTGGATTAGAAGTTATAGCTCGCAAGGCTACTTCGAGCGCAAGCTTATATTTTCTTACGGCTTCGCGAATATCTCTCCACAAGACACGCACTGAGCCAATTCCCATGCCCACTAATTCTCCTTTGTCATTATACTGAGGCATGCTCCCATTGCCATCAGAAGTTACGGTTACACGATCATTAAACAGTTTACGCTCAGATAAAAGATATAAGACATAAGGAACCTGAAGATCCTCTGGAAAATCATCACAACCTGCCGTAAAATCAATATTTCCACCGGATTTTAAGAATTCTATTCCTTGTTCCAATAAAGAATAAGTCCGATTCATATGAGTCGGCATGAATTGAATAATCGGAATCTCTGTTTCCTCTAAAATTCGTTGAATCGGCTCAATTCCTTTTTTCCCTTCGCCTAGGTGAAGATGGACAACCCCTGCCTTGCCACCGAGCATTCCGCCAACACGGGCTTCTGCTGCAAGGTGTTCGAGTTCGGCGATTTGAGGTTGGGCAGAGCGGTGATCGGAAATCGCGATCTCGCCAGCACCAATTACTTTCTCGTTTAGCACTAAATCCTGGCGTAGGTTCTTCATCAGAGTACGATTGGCTTGATAAGCGCCACTATAAATAAAGGTAGTCAATCCTTCGTTTTCGAGAGCTCTTGCCTTAATGTAAAGTTCCTCCATCGAGTGAGAGATAGCATCGGTACCTAAACAGCCAACAACCGTCGTGATACCCGCTTGGGTTAATTGCGAGAGTTGAATCTCCGGCGTCCTCGAACTCGGTCCAGCCTCTCCACCACCACCACAAATATGAACATGCGCATCAATAAAGCCAGGTACGAGAGATTGCCCTTGGAGATCAAAAACTTCACCCTCCACATACGAGGGAAGGGTTAAATCATTCCCAATAGCGGCAACCCGTTCTTCCACAATGAGAAGGTCATGCTTCTCACTCCGTTCTGGTGTATAGATCTGTGCATTCCTGATGAGTTGCCACATATTGACTCCCTCCAATTCGAGAATAGAATGTCCCGCTTGTTTCCAAAATATTCTTTATCAGAGGATCATTGTAAAGGTATTTCTCCATCGCACCCGCAAAATCCTGTTAACCCTCTTCTGTTTAGATAATTTTCTCTTGTCATTGATTCTCCACTCAGGGCATAGAGTTATACATAACCAGGACAACAAAAAGTGGAGGAAACGATGGCTAGACGCACTTTTGTCTATGGTGCAACAATTCTATTTGCCGCAAATCTTCTGAACCGAATTTTAGGGTTCATTTATCAATATCTCATCATGACACGTATTGGTGGCGAGGCCTATGGCTTATTTAATATGGTTTTTCCTGTTTATATGATGGCCTTGGTTCTCACCACTGCTGGAATACCCCTTGCCATATCGAAGATGGTTTCCGAAGCTCTTTCTTTGAATCGCTTAGCCCGTGCCCAACATATCTTTCGGTTAGCACTCACCTATTTAACGATAGCGGGTGGGATTGTGGCATTGTCGCTTTATTTTCTTTCGCCCTATCTTGCTCACCGCCTCTTCCCTGATCCTCGAGTTTTAAGGGTCTTTCTCGTTTGTACCCCCGCCATTTTTGTCGTTTCAATATCGTCAGCTTTTCGTGGCTACTTTCAAGGAAGCCAGAACATGCTGCCAACGGCGCTTAGTCAAATCTGTGAACAAATCTTCCGCGTCCTTATCGGTTTTTCGTCTGCCTTAATCCTATCTCCTCGCGGTGCAGAATGGGCTGCCGTCGGCTTAGCTCTTGGTATGTTAGTCGGCGAGTTTGTAGGTCTCTTGGTCATTTCGATTCTTTACAAGGCAAAAAAAATAAAGCTCTCGCAACAAGAACTCCCGACCCAGTCGGCCCAAGTCCTTAAAGAGCTTTTTACCTTATCCTCGCCGGTTACGGCAGGGCGCCTCATCTCCACCGGCTTATCCTCGTTAGATGCGATGCTCATCCCCCAGCGCTTACAGATCGCGGGGTATAGTGCTCGTGAAGCGACCACATTATTTGGACAACTCGGCGGATCGGCCTTTACTTTGCTGAGTTTTCCGAGTGTTTTCACCTTCGCCTTAGCAACCTCCCTTGTCCCCGCAATTTCAGAGGCCTCCGCTCGGAAACAATACCAAGTCGTTAAAGCACGCAGTAGCGAGGCCATTCGTTTAACCATCCTCATCGGTCTCCCCTGTTTGCTTATACTCTTTGATTCTGCGACTCCCTTAACTGCTTTCTTCAAAAGTGAAAATATCGCTCCAATTCTCAGGATTCTAACTTTAGGGGGAATCTTTTCCTATCTCCAGCAGACCACTACGGGCATTCTCCAAGGACTTGGTAAATTCTATCTACCGGTTATTCATTCAATCATCTCAGCCCTGCTGCGCATTCCCATCCTCTATGTCTTAACCGCTCAACCGACTTGGGGTCTGACTGGTACAGCTCTCGCCTATGTCCTTGGTTACTTGATCATGGCTCTCCTGAATCTCGGAGCGCTTATTCGCTATACAGGTATGGTGATCGATTTCCCGCGTTTTTTTCTCCAGCCCATCAGCGCAGGAATTGGCATGATGTTCCTTTTTCGCATGCTCAGTATTTTTACCCAGCCTTGGCTTATCTTAATTCAGATTTGCTTAGGCCTTGCCAGTTATTTAGCTATCCTTCTTTTGAATGGCGGGATTACCCCCGCGGAGCTTCGAAGAATACCCTGGGTTGGTAGATATATTCCTTATTAACTTTCCCACCAGCGTTTGATTTGAGCACCCCATTGCCAGTAACTTAGAAGTAGGGTAAATCCCGTGAATAAGAGTATCAGAATCTTATAAATGAAATAGACTTTTAACACGGTAAGTGAGGTCATAACGAGGGCAATGATTGCTGGTATGAAAAAAAGATGCTTCATCCGCTTATCTTTCCGTTTCAACTTTTCCGGGGAAGTAAAAATAAATACAAAGAGTAGGAAGTAAACCAAAAAAGCTCCAATAATCATGACATCTTCCTCCAATACCAGTTTAGAATAAAATCCCCCAGATTTTTTGTACAATAATCAATCCATATTTGGTTAAAATAATGATGTCTCAAGAACAGAGGAAAGGAAGTGCTTCATTTATGAGTCGAAGTAATCGCAATTCCGGCATTTTACCCCAATCTGTTTTGGACGATTTCAAATATGAGGTCGCCTCGGAATTAGGCTTAACCGACAAAATTCAAACCAAAGGTTGGGCCAACATGACTTCTCGAGAATGTGGACATGTTGGAGGGCGAATTGGTGGTAGTATGGTTAAAGCCATGATCCGCAGAGCTGAAGGAGACCTCAAAAACGGGTTATAGTTAAATTGAATTAGCGAAGGAGTACGGCATAACAGCAATACTCCTTCCTCTTTTTTAACTCATATTTTCAGTTTACGGTAATCCGTAAGATCAGAATGCATCGGTGTAATTGAAACGTATTCTTGTTGAAGGGCATAAAGATCAGTTTCCGGGTCGGTTTCCGGAGCTAAGGAACCGGCTTGCCAAAAATAGGATCGTCCACGAGGATCTAATCGATGTTCAAAGACATTATTATAAACGGCCTTACCTAATTTCGTAAATTTAACTCCCTTCCATTCATTTGCAGGAAGAGGAGGAATATTAATATTGAGCAGACCACCCTCGATGAAGTTATTCTGTTTCAGAAAATGATGGACAAAACGTGCTGCATCTTCATAATCGTCGCCATTATAGCCTGCCAAAGACACCGCAATCGAAGGAATACCTAATAAAACGCCTTCCATCGCAGCCGAAACCGTTCCTGAATAAAAAACGTCGGTGCCGAGATTAGGTCCATTATTAATGCCTGAAATAACGAGGTCTGGTCTCGGAATGAGCTCTCCTTGAAGCGCTAGTTTTACACAGTCAGCAGGATTACCTCGTACGGCAAACCCTTTGTGACCCTTCTTTTGTTGTTCTGTGACAAAAATCGGTTCATTAAGGGTGATCGAGTGTCCTGTTGCTGATTTTTGATTTTCTGGTGCAACAGTGGATACATCGAACGTTTCGTCCTCAGCAAGAACCTGCCAAAGGGTTTGCAAGCCCCTCGCATAAAAGCCATCATCATTGGTCAGTAAAATGCGCATTTTCATCCTCATGGTTAGTCCACCTCGTAGATAGAGATAACCATGCTTTCTTCTTTTTTTGTTAGTCCAAACATCAAATGGTGTTCTTTTAAATTTTTATTAAGAAAATCTACAACCTTATACATTTCTGGATGGGCATGAACCCGTTGCGTCGATATTAACTCCAGTTTCCCTTTTTCGTGTTCCATGATTTACCTCTTCTCCTGCTAAACCTAGTATACCCTTATTTATGCTCAATCAAAGAAAAGGCTTCGGCACGTGTAGCTTGGCTTGTCTTAAATATCCCCCGAACAGCTGAGGTTATAGTTCTGGAGCCTGGTTTCTTGACCCCCCGCATGGTCATACACATGTGTTCTGCTTCAATAACAACTAAAACTCCGCGCGGTTCTAACATAGCCATAACCGAATCTGCGATCTGGGAAGTTAAGCGTTCTTGAAGTTGCGGACGTTTGGCAAACCCTTCGACAACTCTAGCCAATTTCGAAAGTCCAGTAATTTTTCCTTTGCGGGGAATATAGGCCACATGAGCCTTGCCATAGAATGGTATAAGATGGTGTTCACACATCGAATAGATAGGAATATCTTTGACAAGAACCATCTCTTCGTGATCCTCTGAGAATTGAACTTGTAAATGCTGGCTGGGGTCTTCGTGTAATCCTGAAAACACTTCAGCATACATCCGTGCCACCCGTTTTGGCGTATCACGTAAACCTTCTCGCTCTGGATCCTCCCCAATCGCCTCCAGAATCATATGAACCGCTTCTTCAATCTTTTCCATGTCCATACCCAAGATGCCTTTCCTCCCCCATACTTCCAAAGTTTTTAGAATTATCTTGATTTTCTTTTTATTTTATCATTAATTATTTGAGTTTACGTGATTTATTTTATCATTTTCGACAGAAAAAGGAAACGGGGAGTTCGAAAAGAAGTTATAACGCGTCCATTGAGCTAAGAAAAATAAAGCGCCCTCTCTTCACTTGGCGTCATTGAAGAAATAGCGCTCCAGAACACAGGGCAAATTCTGCGACTAAGCCAATTTTAAAGACCGGTTAAAACAGTCGATAGCACGCTCATATTCTGAGCGTTGCTCATAAATATTTCCAAGCAAAGCCCATCCTTCAGGATGGTCAGGCTCGATTTTCAGTAAACGTCCCAGGGTATCGATGCCCGCCTCCCAGCTTCCTTTTTGAACATGGCAAACCGCCAAATTATAAAGAATTAAAGGATTTTCTTGCGCGATTTTTAATGCTTCTTGATAATATTCCGTAGCCTTACGTGACCTTCCAAGTTGAACCAAGGTATAGGCCATATTATTGAGTAGAATTGGATCGTTTTTACATAAAGAATATGCTTTTTCCTGAAAATGCAACGCTTCGAGAGACTGCCCCAGGTTTTGATAAACAGCCGCTAAATTGCAGAGAGCATCATAATGATCTGGTTCGTGCTTCAGCACCAACTTGAAATAATGAATTCCTTTCTTCAACTCATTGAGTTGAACATAGCAATAAGCTAAACGAGCCACGACGTCAGGATTTACCCCATAGCGAAGTGCCCGATCAAAACTAACCACTGCTTGAGCCATTTGTCGTAACTGGACATGGCTCTCCGCTTTCATTTCCCAATATTCCGCCCGGTGAGGTTTAATTTTGCAGCAGCCTTGATAGCAACGCAATGCTTCTTGGTGTTCCCCATGGTAGGTATAAACTGTACCTAACCTAAAGAGTATTTCTGAATTTTGGGGATTTGTCCGCAGCGCTTTATTTAAAGTTGCAATTGCCGCCGGCCAATCTCCTTGCTCCAATTCAATATTGGCTTCCATCTCCAAATATAGAGCATTCTGTGGCTCTTTATCTAAAGCATATTGGATCTTTCCCATCGCCTCAAGAATTAGACCTTGAGCCATATAGCATCGAGCCATCAAATAATAGATCTCTGCATTTTGGCCCTCATCGATCCCGATAAATTTCTCTAAGTAATCCCTAGCCTCTTGATAGACTTCATGTTCAATGAGACGTCGCACAATCTGAAGTTGAGGCCGATTGGATTCACTTTCAAGGAGCTGTAACCAACTTTTGATCGACTTTTCCAAGTTCCCAGAAAATATCCAACTCCAATTTTCGAAACGAGCTATCCAGGAAAATTTCCTTTGCCAAGAAACTTTCGGACTGGTTGTCAGAGGAAACATAAGGCGTCGCTCCTTTACTATATTTTAGTAAATAACTTCGCCTTATGGGATATTTTTCCTTTATTTACTTTGCGCGTTATTCCGTCAAAAAAGCACGTCTATTCTAACGTGCTTTGACATTTCTGGCAATATCCGAGAAATTTGAGGTCATGATCGACGACTTTAAAATGATTTCGCTTAAAAATTACAGCTTCCAACGATTCTAGAAGATCATCATCAAATTCAGAAACTTCCCCGCAATTTAAACAAATCAAATGGTGGTGATGATGTTCATTCTTGCGCGAGAATTCATAGCGACTACAGCCATCTCCGAAATCATTCTTTTGTAAGATCCCCAGCTCAGCCAATAAGTCCAATGTCCTATACACGGTTGCCAATCCCATATCTGGATACTCGTGCTTAACGAGTGAATAAACATCTTCAGCACTCAAGTGTCGAGCCGCATTGTCCATAAAAGTCCTTAAAATGGTTTGACGCTGAGGAGTTAATTTATAGGAATTATTTCGTAGCCGATCACAAATAACCTGATATATTTCTTGCTCATCCGCCATATTCCTTCCTCCTCATATATCCCACTTATCTTTATTATATTCCTCACATTCTATTTTGCAAAGAAAATCGCTTAATTTT
>Ga0255336_100808_pt1 | contig 34572 bp, 37 predicted proteins | sample MeOH1_35cm_T3_17_FD_189102 | JGI IMG/M metagenome (GOLD analysis project Ga0255336, IMG submission 189102) | Sandy soil microbial communities from University of British Columbia, Vancouver, Canada - MeOH1_35cm_T3_179 | ecosystem: Engineered > Artificial ecosystem > Sand microcosm > Unclassified ...
CTGAATGCCAGGCAGAAGTCATCAAGGCAAAGGCCGCTTTCGGCGCGCAGTAGATGAGCGACGAAACTGCCAAAAGTTATCTAGCAATAAGATCGTCGTGGAGAGAAATGGTGCCCAGGGACGGAAGCGACGCGAAGTCCCGAAAAACCGCAGAAATCCGCCGTTTTTCACCACTTAGTACCCGGCGATTGTAGCACCTCTTTGTATCACCCCTCAACCGGGTTTTGGTGCCCGGTACGTGGACGGATACCTGACATTCGGAGGCCAAAATCCGAATCTGAAACAAATCAACGTCAAGGTGATAAATTTGTACTGATGTGGAAATCCTATTGGATTTCGAAAGTCGAAACCGAGTAGGCTTTCTTTAGCCAGTGGCGGGATGGTATGCGCCGAGTGGGATTCGAACCCACATGAAAACCGGTCTAGGGTGTTTCGACTGATTCGCAATCAGTTGCGTCTGCCAATTCCGCCACCGGCGCGTGAACTACTTGCAAGATGGTTCGATTTGTCATCAAACCGCAAGTATGAAATTCAAGATATAGTCATTCTTTATTGTTGACCCCGCTGGATATCGTGCTCCCCCAGGGAAATCGCCGCGTCAAGCCGGTCACCCCCCGGAAAACGTGCATCCAACCCTCATCCGAAACTGTCGCGTCTCGAATCTCGCTGTGCAATCAGCGGTTTATCGTCCGCTGAAAATTACTGATTTAAGCCAAGCTTTTCCCGCCTAGCCTGGAGGAGCAATTCCCCGGCCATCTGCCGGGCCTGCTCCAGGGTGATTTCCCGAACATCACCAAGCTTAGGCCGCAATTGCTTGTCGCCTCTCCGGTAGTACAGGCCATAGCTCCGCTTGCCCTTCGGGGTGATCTTCAAGAACAGCCCTTTCACGCGGGTATCCCACACGATCACGTCCTGTGCCTGTGGCGCCGTGGTCTCAATCAATGCCTGTGTCAGCTCAAGTTTCATGCCCCCTGAATAACCGAGATTTTCCTGGGACTCTTGAAAACCCGCTAAGTAGGAACTAGGTTCATTTTAGGTAGCAAATAGGTTGCTACTGGATAGCAAGGGGATCGCACATGAAGTCTTTATTCGCGTTTATCACAGTCCTGGGGCTGCTAACTCTGGTCGAGTCGTCTGTGGTGGCACAGTCCACCGGGACCGGTGGCCTAGGCATGGCCGCACATGATCACCCCAGAGCCGGGGAACTCGCCCAATCCGAGCTTGGAATGCCCGGCCATGATCACCCCAGGTCCGGGGAGGTCGGGGACCTCAAGTGAGGCTGCTCCTGATCGTGCTGGCTACGGCGCTGGTCGCGTTCATCGTGTCCTGGTTGTTCCGTTCGGATCAGTCTTTCCAGGTCCGGTTCATCCCACTGGAGTTCCCAAGCCAGCCGCAAACCATCGATATCTGATAGGAAACTAGCCCTCTTTACTGAGGGCTTTTTCTTGCCCTATGATGAGAACAAATCAGGAACTCAAGAAGTATGCAGGCCCGACCAAGTGAAACCTTAGGCGATCAGATAAAAACGCGAATTAACGTAAAATGCGTTGTTTGCCTGCATGTCGGAACCCTAGAACTCGGGCCAATCGTGAAGCGGCTAGGCCCTGCCTATCCATGGTCTTGGTTCCTGAAACGGCTCCGCTGTGTGAGTTGCGGAGCGCGGGGTTCCACGTGGCCAACAGTGCTTGAGCAAGACGCCAACCAAGAGAGGAAACGGCGATGATCAGTGAGCAAAGCATCTTTCGCACCGCTGATGAAATGATCCGAATGGGAGGCTTTGAAACGGCACGGAAAGAGGCCCTGACCTACGCGAACGAGCTGCTACAGAAGCGGGACCTGGAAGGCCGCAGGGTGTGGCTCCAGGTGCTGGACGCGATAGAGGAACTGCAACCCCGTCACTAATACAGCTTGACAGATTCGTTTTTGGTGATCCCAGGCCGCTTGACAAATGCACGACATGCGAGTACACCCTCGCTCGTGATCGCGGCCTGTCCGCGTGATCCGTCCGAATTGTCGGGGTTGTAGAGACGTAAAAGCTACTCAGCCACCAAGGCCCCCGCTTGGATCAGTCCATAGCGGGTTTTTTGTTGGTCGCCCCCTTTCTCTGATTGAAAGGGCATTCGATGAAAAATTTTTCCCTTCCTACTTGTAATCCGAAATTCGGCCCCCAAATCCAAATGATCCGGGCCGAAATTCTCCATGTCCGGGTTTTGAGATTGCCAGTCTTTTAGACGGGGCTAAGGGGTTCGAACCCCCGCTATCTCACCAACTCAGCCAATTGCTGCTGTTGCGGCGCTTCCAGGCGGAAGCGTTGAAACCCACGCTCATACACATGGAGAAATCAAATGAGCAACATTTCCAAAATTCAATTTCGTGCCGTTCCCGTATTCACTCAGGACGGCAAAACCTATGACGTGAGGGTTGAACGCTCATGTCCGCAGCTCGTGGAATTCCAGGTTCAAGCGGATTCCCTGAGAGAGGCTGAGGCCTTGGCCTTCTACGAGCTGCAGCGAGACTATTGGGAGCCTCATCTGGGTTGGACGAATGATCCGGTGAATGATCGCGCCGTGTCAGAGCTTCAATATCACAACATGGCGATTGAACTCGATCGCACTGATGATGATCAACCCAAGGAATATGTTTACCTGGATGATCTAGACCTCAGCGATTGCACCACACATGACGAGCCTGTCTCACCCATTCAGGCCCCTGCTCTGGTCGATGGTGTTTACCGGGTAGAGAATGGCGTGATCGTCGCGAAGATCGGGGGTGAAAAATGAGACGCCCCAGACAGACAAGGCCCGAAGCAAGGTCATTACTCGGAAGTGAGAACGCATCAGCTATCGCATTGCTAATCACAATCGCGAATGGCGCTCTACTCGATCCAAAATTAGTTTACCGTCAATCAGATTTGGGTTTGCTAGAGGGGTTGGGATTTCTAGAAGTAGCTAATGACGGATGCTTCCCGCTTCTCCAACTCACTCCGAAAGGAAGAGCCGAATATACTGCACTGAGAAACCGGAGAATATCGCTCAAGTTTCTTGCACAGCTTGAACCCCTTACTCTTGAGGAGTTGAGCGAAGCATGAGCACCTATCTCCGTTCTGACTCGCTGCAAAAGCTCTTCCCGGTTGATGCTTCGCGGATTCTCGATAGGGAGCGGGAAGCTGCTGAACAAGCCTTGCACTCTGCCAGTACCAGAGCCAAAGCCTGGGGTAAGCGTAGGATCAAGCGAATTGACACCCTACATGATGAGACTTTTGGTGATCCGGCTTAAGCAGATAAAAAGTAGCCTCCAAAAACTTAGGGCCTCCAGTGGAGGCCCTTTCTTTTACCGCTTCTTGTACTGCTTCATTATGGGAGGATTGCCCATGTACTCAAACACTCTGCACAGCATATCGCCTAGATTGTTTGTCTCTTCCACTTCACACTCACAAACGGTCTGTGCTGCGTCTTCATACGAATTGGCATTCGCCAGAACCGGCTCACCATCATGAACAAGATGATGTTGTCTGCCTGGGTGGCCTCCTGGAATGGTACCCCTCACCCACTTATACTTGACGACGTAATAGACTTCGCGCTCATCATCGTCCTTGGTTCTGTCGTCCACCGTGCTCTCCTATTTCCGTCTTGCCCCAGTCCCTGGAGGCTAGCATAGAATACCCGTAGAGGTCGATATTAGCCGGATGGAATTGCGGGGGATAAAATGAGCAGCGAAGATAAAGCCGAGGAACCCGGCATATTTGATCACTTGGACGACTACACCCGTGTCTTTGCATATGTCGGAAGATTTTTCGGGCAATGGGCTACAATGGAAGCGGAGATAAACCGGGCAATTGGAAAAGCTCTAAAGCTAGACCTGCTACAACAAACAATCCTTACGGCTGAGGTTGACCTATCGCGACGAATTCAAATTCTAAGGACCGCGATTAAACTATCTCCGATGACAGATGAGGATAGGAAAAATATAGGTGAACGGCTAACCGATCTACTGAACAACAAGGTTAGAATCCGTAACATTATCGCTCATAATCTCTTCCACATAACCGAAGACCGCAAAGGGATTCGGTTCTTCTACACCAAGGTGAAAGGGACACTTACTCTTGATCCCGTGGTGTATTCTTTTGAATTTCTAGAAACTCTTGCTGACTATCTACACGACACCACTAGCCTTCTAGAGTCCGTAGATGAAAAAATAATTCCGCCGATCTCAGCCGAATTTATCCGGGCTTTATCTCAGATAGGCACTCCACCAACCGGAGGCCTTCTTGGTACCTACTTGCCATCTCCGTCTCTTTCACTCCAGGAAGCGGATAAAGAAAAAGAGAACTAACGCTTCCTCACCCTCTTCACCGGAACCCTAGGGGCTGGTGCTGGCTCAGGCTCACGCATGCGATGCACGATGATACGTCCATGCTTTGTGTACTGGAAAATCGGGTCTACTGGTCCAGCCAGTTTCATCATTCCCAGTGTGTTCTCGGTGCGGGACTCTCCGCATCGATCACAGTGGAACTCACGGTGTATGGTGTCCTGGAGGATTCCGGGATTTCCCTTTGCCCAATCAGTCCGGGTTGTGATCCTGATCAGGGTGAAACTATGGGAGCAAGTCACTCGGGCTTTTCCTCATTGATCACCGGAGAATCATCTGGCTTGTGTCGCACACATCCAGAAATAATTACTCCAAACTTTTTCTGAACAGGACCAATCCGATAATATTGCGGATAGTACGGACCAAAACCATGAGCTTGTCCGTAAATCCAATGGAACCCGTAAAACTCCGTGGTGATCAGCGCGAGAAATTCTTTCTCAAGCTCCTCAATGTCTGCATTACTGATGGACTCAACTTCTCGATACGCACGGACAGTCTTGTCTCTCAGTTTCTGATAATCCACAATAACCACGGGCTTCTCCTGAAGAACTTTCTTGATCCTCTCTCCTGCCGCCTCTAGGCGTGTATTCGCTTCATCCACGATTGCCTTATGACCTTCCCATTGATCACGCGGGACAATATCGTCCTGGGTTAGTCCAAGGTCTGCTAGATTTAACTGGTGCTCCTCATTTTCTGTTGGCTTGTGGTATTTCTCATTCACTATTGGTGGCCCCCACTAGGTTCCGCAGACAATCCCGTACCTGATCTAGATTCCGCTCATACTTGCTCAGGTACTCTTGAAATGCCTCATGTGCTTCGTCAATCTTGGCCGGATCACTCCGAGTGATCGCCACGAGCTGGCAATCTCCTGAGCCACAAATTAACGCGATAGTTTCGCCTGGGTTGATCTGGTTTCCCTGTTCAAGCTTGTCATATCTGATGCAATCGCTAAGAGCCTGCTTGTTCCGGCAAAGGTACTGATGCAGTCCCTTGAGGAAATCCAATTGATCCGAAATATTGTTGAACTCAAACACTCTCACTCTTGGTGGCCTCCCTTTCCTCTCTCAATTCATCAAGCATCGCTTTGAGCTTCGCGGCGGTCTCCGCTTCCAGGTTCTCCACAGGAATCGACCACACGAGAGTTCCAGGCACGATATCCATATGAGGTTGATTAAACCGTGAGAGTATCTGCTTGGGTTCGGGTTCTGGACCACACAGGGTGATCCTCCGTGGCTCTGGAAAATGTATCCGCATGGGACGTGTGCTGTTTGGGACCTGCTGTGGGTGCTGGTGTAGGGACTTGTTTGGGGTGATGCCGGGTTCTCGTCTCATGACTGAGGGTCCTCCTGTTTGGCCTGACTTTCCTGGATACTTCTTTTCAGGTCCTCCAGGGTCTGAATCAGTTTCGTCCTATGCTGGAGTGTAGCTTGGTCTCGTGCTCTGTCTCTCTTGGCCAATGCCAGGAATGGTTCTATTGGCGGACACATGTTGGGCTCCTCATCTAAGTTCATCTCATCTAGACTTACTTAGGGAGGCCCACTCACAGGGATGTCCAAAACGCCCAATTCGGGCGCAATTTTGGAGCCGCGCCTTGAGTTTCAGCCAGTAATGCCCGCTAATGAAGCGGGACCTATCTGGGATCGATTGGGGGATAAAATGCGATACCTACTAACCTTGCTGTTCTGTCTGGCTGCATCCGTGGCTCTGGCAAATACGTTTGCGGATGGAGACCTTTCCTCCATTCGGGATTTGCAGGTCCAACTCCTGCAACTTCACAAGGACACGCTAGTTGCCTTTCAAAGTGCTCCCATGGGATCGAAGGAACAAGACTGTGCTACGAGCCTTGCACAAAGCATTGGCGCTATCGAAAAAGACCTAGGCACGGTCAAAGCGTTAACCTGGATCGCCACTGGCATGCACGACAAAGACGACGAACAACGCTTGCTTACGGCAATGAAGGCGCTTACCGAGAATGCACAGAAATCCGCCGAAGAAGAAATTCAACGCGCGAATTTGATCATGACCGAATGTCACTCCAGTACTGGAGTGACTGATAAATACCAAACTGGCCTGACCCTGTTTGATGCAGTCACCAAGCTCTACGGAAGATTTCTATCCCGTCTCCAGTAAGACTTTTAAAAAAACTCCTTGTGATCCCCACCACGCCCAAAGAAAGCGAAATTTTTCCCCGACACGGGGCATGGCCGGGGCAGCTCACGAGCGGTCACCCCGTGATGAATGCAGGAAATCGTTGTCTCGCAGCGGTTTCTGATTGATCCGAAGGCCCGGAATCACCATGTCATTTCAAGCAAGGTTCCATGCTTGGAGTGTCAAATGGTCCAGTTCGTCACCTACATTCGGGTATCCACCCGCAAGCAACAGGCCTCAGGTCTTGGCCTGGAAGCTCAACAGGTTTCTATCGCTCAGTACGTGGGTAATCGTGGTGAAGTCCTGGGTGAGTTCGTGGAAGTGGAGTCCGGCAAGCACAACGATAGGCCCGAGCTGTTGAAGGCCTTGAAGCTCTGCCGGATCACTGGTGCAACTCTGATCGTGGCCACGATTTCGCGCCTCAGCCGTAATGCTGCCTTCCTCATGACCCTCAGGGATAGCAACGTTCAATTCGTCTGCTGTGACCTACCAGAGGCCAACACCCTCACGGTGGGCCTAATGGCGGTGATCGCCCAACACGAGCGGGAACAGATCAGCGCCAGGACCAAGGCAGCACTAGCAGCGGCTAAGGCCCGTGGTGTGGCCCTGGGTGGGTTCCGTGAGGGTCATGCTGGTGTGGCTCAGGTGGCCAGCCTAGGCACCCAGGCACGGCAGGCAAAGGCGTTGAAGTTCGCTGAGGAACTACGGGATCACCTAGACGGGATGACCGGCTTGAGCCTCCAGGCTATCGCGGATCGCTTCAATGTGACCAATGTTAGGACCCCACGTGGAACCCGTGGAAATTGGACCCCTAAGACGGTCTCTAGAGTTCTGGACCGGTTGACCGCCTAATCCACTAGCGCCTGTCCTGAACGCTCCTAGGCCCCTTTCCGGGGCCTTTTTGCTGCCCTCAAACAAAACTATCTGACCATACGAGCGGCTGTGTTTAGGGGGAACTCAAGTAGGTCCAAAAACTACCCCCACATGGAGCATTGATCCAAAACGATAATCCTGGACATGGTTTTGAGTGATCTCCGCTAAGTACAAGTGGAGGATTCAAACAATGACAGATATCGATTTTCTAAGACGTATTCACACAAACCAGCCCACCACTAGGGGTGAAGCAAGCTTCTTCAAGTTCATGAAACAGAACCCGCATATCGTCCAGCGATTCATGGAGCTACGGGAACAGATGCGGCAAGTCCGTTCTAGATATCGGGCCACGCGGGTTGTGGAGGCTATCAGGTGGGATCGGGACCTAAAGCGGGAAGATGGGCGGTTCAAGATCAGCAATGGCCAAAAGGCCTACCTAGCGAGGTTAGCCATGGCCCTTGATGTGGTCCCGAATGGGTTCTTTCAGACTAAAGAGCTTACCCGGTCTACCCGTGAAGCCTACACCCTCAAAGCCTATAGCAGACAACGCCATAACCTAGACCAAGATGATTAATCGCGAGTGACAAGAACCCGCAATGCCCCTCTGAACTCGCTTAGGGCTGCTTTCAGGTCCCGCATAGTCTCCTTTAGGGATTCCATGGCCTCAGCCGTCCTGAGCCGTGCTTGATAGCACTCCTGCTCATGCTTGATCAGTCTAGCCTCTAGCTGATCCGCGCGGGTTTGCTCGTTCTCGTGGTAGTGCTTCCACCATAGCCATGTTGCACCGGCTGCTGCCACGATTGGGCCTAGTATCTTGGCTCCCTCTATCAGAATCTCCCACATTTCAAGCCCTCCTACCCTGCCCTAATGGGAGGTGTCTGTTAATTTTAATCGCTGTGTTCATCCCACCTAGTGAAGCCTTATCTCTGAGTGAGCCCGCTAGCTGAGATCGGAAACTCAGAAGGCTTAGAGCACCCGCAACACTGTCTAGGGCGTCTTCATGCTTGATCTTCGGACCAAACTCCTTGATCTGCTGTAGTAGCTTCCGGGTACTTCTGGTGTCTTCATGCAAGTAGAGGTTTCCGGATTTCAGCAACGGCTCTACATGCATTGGAATGAAGTTAGCCTTGCTGATGGTCCTGGGAACATTTGTCACGGTGAGAGCACGGTTCCCATGTCTACGGGCTGTCTCTCTTAGCTGGCTCGCCAAGGTGATTGAAAAGTTTTGCTCCACGTAGATTTGGTGGAGGTTGTACTGTTCCAGGTAGATCAGAACCTTTTCACACTGCCCATAGAATGATTGGCTTTCATCAATCGGCGGGAGTTCCCAACATCCAAGCACGAATGCCTTATTGTCGGTGGACCTCGCGACGATTGCCAGAACCCGCTGGTCATGGTTGCGTGTTCCGCTAGCTGGGTCCCAATACGCCACTATCTGATCTATCTCTGTCTCTGCATCCTCACCCATGTAATAGCTAGGGCGAACATTGTAGGCTGGTTGAAAACCCACCTGGGGCCACACAACGCGAATATCTGAGCGGAACCACTTGATCATGTTCGCGTCAAAGCGGGTGCTCTGGTTATCATCCGGGATCAGCAGGTATTGGGAGTTCCATTCCGCCGTGCTGATTTTGGAGCGAATCTTGTTAGCCCACTCCATGTCCTGATAGGTTCCGTTGATAAATGCCGTGGGTTGTTGAGTACCTAGGGCTTCATCGCCATTCTTAAACACTGCGAACCTTGCAAACTCGTACTCAACCTGGGCTCGCATGGTGTCATAGATGGTTTGAGAACTCTGAGGAGTTCCGACCACAATAAAGTTTGTAGCCATCATGGCGAGTTCGTTGCAACGCCTCAGCGTCTTTTCGCGATCTCCTTCCGTGGCTGAGTTGTCTGGGACTTCGCAGTCATCCAAAATACAGACCCTGGCACGGTTGCCGGTGATCTTCCCTTCAAGACTAAGAATCTTGAGGCTTGGCCTCATATCCACGTTGAAGCGTTCAACGGTTAGAGAATTTTTGCGCCAGTGGTCGCCACGATCAGGACATAGCCCCGCCTTTTCGATCCAGCTAAAGCTTTCCAGAATTTGCTTGATGAAGAAGCTATTACGTTCTGCGAGATCAAGACCGGCAGAGACAACTAGAATTGTGTCTTGTGGGTCCTGCCAAAGTAGGTAGGTTACGTACAGGCACACCACGTGCCGCTTTCCAGAGCCACGATACGCCCATAGCATTCTTTCATCGGATTTGCCTGTTTGCTGGAGCCAGTCCGCCAGCTCTAGGTGGAACTCTGATGTTTCCCATCCGCGTTCATCGTTGTACGCCTTGATGTAGTCACGGAAACTCGTGTTCGGGATATCTAGCCCGTGTTCCTTTAGGACCTTCCCGTAGTACTCCTGGAGATTCTTTGGTTTGGTTAGTTCTCTTTCTTCTGCTAGAGCATCCTTTTTTGCTCTGTGCTTTGAATAGACGCGGGCCATGCGGGATTACCAGATCAGCACGACTAGACCAGCGTTACCCACTGATCCGTTACTGGTTGAGCCTGCCCCGCCTTTTCCGGCTGTTGAACCTGCTGCGATCCAATCCGCGTCTGTATTGTTGCCCGGATTTATCCCTGATCCGCCCGCATAGGTGATATTGCTGCCTGTACTTGAGGAGCCGCCTGAGCCACCACCACCACCGGCACCTGAGTTATTGGCCATGGCACCACCGCCACCACCACCGAATAGGCCAGCACCGCCACCGCCGCCGCCGCCGTCATTGACACCGCCAACACCTTGGCCACCAGCGCCACCGCCTGGGGAACCGCCTGTAGAACCGCCTCCAGTGCCGCCTGACTTGGCACCAGCACCACCAGCACCACCGACAGCAGAGCCACCCGCGTTCGTGCCAGTGCCGCCTGTGCCACCTGCTGCTCCTGTTGCACCGTTACCGCCACCGCCACCTACTGAGGCGTTGCCACCCGAGGTGCCACCTGTGCTTGCGCCTTGGCCACCTGGACCACCAGTACCGCCGTTATGATTGCTGAGGTCGGCACCACCACCGCCACCACCGGAACCAGCCACACAAAGAGCCGTTGCTGATCTGAGAAGAGCCGAATAGCCACCACCAGCACCACCAGAGGCACCGAATGATCCGTTCACACCCACTGAGCCATTGCCGCCACCCGACCCGACTACAACAGTCAGGGTTTCACCGGCTTTGACGGAGATATCCGAAATTACATAGGCACCACCGCCACCATTGCCGCCTGTGCCTGCGCTGAACCCACCACCGCCGCCACCGCCACCGGCCCATACCTTGACGCGGAGAACCGAGACATTATCTGGGACTACAAAGGGTGTTCCGGTTGTTGCTGTGCTGAATGACTGCTTGTTCTGGAGGCTTTGCTCCTCATTACCGATAATCACCGCCATTTACTGATGCCCGATAAGTTCGACTTTCAGGCCAATGGCGGTTCCGTCTCCGATCTGGACAACGTCAAAACTGATTTCATCGTCACTGCTCAGTGCAGTGGTGCTGAGCACTGGAAGAGTTGCAGCGGTTAGCGTGGTCTTTTCTGTGTTGTCGAAAGTTGGTTTCGTGGAGAAGATCGTGGTTCCGTTTTTCTTCACATCCACCGTTAGAAGCGATCCGCTTGTCTGCGCCGTTACCAGAGAGGCGCGGACTGAGGTCAGCGTGAACCCGTAAGGCATCCTGAACAGATATTTTCCGGTGCCTGCCGTGACGTTCGCTGCATTATTCGTGACGTTTACGATGAACCGTTCGGTCTTTGCGGGAATCGCACTGATTGCAGCGGCTAACCCATCTGGGGTTACTGCGGCTGATATCGCGGAACCTGCCGTGGCTTCTGCTGTCGTCGCATAGCGAGTGATTCCCCGCGTTACAGTGGTCGCATTCGTGACACCACCGGCTGCTAGTCTCGTGACGTTCACTAACTGTGATCCATCACTAGACCACCCTAGGATCAGGTCTGATGATCCCTGAGGAACTGTTGTTGAAGTGACACCGGTTACCGTATCTGCAAGGCGAAATGTGCGATCTAGCTTTGAGGATATTTCCTGAGTGACCAGGGTTAGACGGTCGAAATCTGCATTCGTAACGGAGGAGCGAATAACTCCTTCATTCGCGTAGTTTGTGGTTCTGGCTTGGCTAGTAGCTCGCTGAAAAACGACTGCTGCGCCATTTGCGGGTGGTGTGGTGAATACGACTGTTCCGCCCGTGTCTGATCCGGCTCCGGTCACGCTGTAGTCCGTGTTCAGGACTTTCTGAACACCACCCACATAGACCGCTAGATCAGCGGCTTGAAGAATCTCGAAGTTATAGGTGAATGTGGTGAGAACGCCGTTCCCGGTTAGCTCTGCTCTTGTAATTGTCGTCCGTATTGGCAAATCAAAAACCCTCGTTTAGATACGAGGGTATTTAGGCGGACCGGAAAAATCGAAAGCCCGCGACTATGACGGGCGCGGGCTTTCACTCATGACTGGAATTTGGAGAATTCAAATAGACGGAGGATTAACTACGTCTATTCGTACTTAGGGAGGATCGCTCAAAACTGTGTCCAAATGAAAAGGCCCGAACCAAAGTCCAGGCCTAATCATTTCTTTAAGTAGCAAACATTGCCACTTCTATTTACGGGTGATCATGCACTAAGAGGCTAAAGATAGCCGGTCTTCGTGCTCTGCCTTTGCTTCGCTCATGATCGCGTTATTGATGGACTCGAAAATACTATCAGGGTTTGTGTAGTCCATATTCTCTTCATCAATTCCATCAATCTGCCTTTGCCACTTTACTAGCTGAGATCGAGCAATCTTGATCTTGATATCCCTACTAACCAAGTCCAAGAATTTTTCCACACTCACGTGTCTATTGGTCTCGGATAGCTTCACGAGATGCGGGCCAATGCTGCGGGCCAGATCGTTGTATTTTTCTTCGATCTCTTCCATTTGGCTCTGGCTCAGTGGTTTGGCCTGATTAAGCGGCACCACGTTTGTTTTTGATTCCAGCGGTTTCTTTTGTTGGCGATCTGGCTTGCTCAGCAAGACTACATTGTCAGTCTGTGCTTGTGCCTGCTCTTGTGGTTCCTGCTCCGCTGTACCGGTTATGCGCTTTTCTAACTGTGCAATCTTCGTGTTTACTGCGCGCATTTCGGCCTGAAGTTCCGCGCGAACACGGGATATTATGCGAGCTTCCAACTCGTCCAATTCTTCCTTTAGAAGCTCTTTCACGAACTCTCGGATTTCTTCTGATGGCTTCTTCCAGTGTTTACCGGCTGTGGGGTCTTTGCCGTAAACACTGCGCTTGAACATCGGAACCTCATAGAACTTGCAAAGCTGATCCAGTTCCGACACTGCGTTCGGCTTCACCTTTGCATTCGCCACATATAAAACGAGTCGATTTAGCTTATCTCTGTCAGGCTGAGATAGCGCGACGTTCTGCAATTGCTTGATGCAGTCGCTCAGTGATTTCCATTCTTTCTTATTGAACTTGATATAGCCGTTCTGGCTTATTGGCATTCTCATCTTGATAACTCCTCATGTTGGAGGAGTGGAACGCGAATGACACTTTAGATGTAAACATTGGTGAACTCCTCATTTGTTATTCTCACTTGCCAACCCCTTCTGATGTGAGACCCCCAGACCCGAAGGCCTGGGGGTGATAACAACATCATCGAGGAGATGACTGAAGGTTGCATCCTTCATATGGCTATTTAGGGAGACTGGCCGGTCTCTATGCCACAATTCGAATTTCGAAGAATTCAGACTGAGATCAATAGGGAATCCAAATTTATTTTCTCTATATGGGGACAGGGCCTCTGGCCCTTGTCGGGTTGCCGAAGGCCCCGAACCGCGAAGCGGTGAGGGTGACTAATAAAATTTGCGGCGCGCAGCTGCGCTTCTAGCGCAGAAGCGGAGCGCAATAATTTTATTTTGTTAGACTTATAGTCGATCCGACCTTTAGGCAGGTCAGACTATAAGTCTACATGTTTATAGTCGGACCTTTTTGGGTCCTGGAAAAATGCCATTTTCAGGAAATTCGGATCAAAAATCCCTGTGTTGCAGGCACTTACTGCCAGTCAGTTCGGATTTCAAAAAGGTCCTTTTTTGGTCCTTATGGAAAAGGACGAAAAGGACCAAAAAAGGACCTTTTGGGACCTATGCTCCTCTATCGGTTCTGCCTCTTCATGTGTAAACATTGATGAGCTGGAGGGGACATACCGGCAAAGTAAACATTGGGGGATGCTGTGCGAGTACATCCAAGGGTCAAGGCTTGGTTCAATGCCGTTCGGACTTGGCTTAATGACTGGATCAAGTCCTTTTGGAATTCATGGTTCTCCCAGTGGGCGCTCACTACCGCTGTTGCCTTCACCATCTCCACGCAATATCCGCATTGGAACGACAAAGTAGAGGCGCAGCGGAAGAACGCTGAACAGGAGGCTCAGCTAAACGGGGAAATCAGAAACCGGCTGACCTGCGAAGTCTCCACCGCAGCGGCCACTATTAGAGACAAACCACAAACTTTCGCTTTTGATACGGCGGTGGACACGCTCCTCTTGCCGCTGGACCACAATACGCCTTGTAACTTCGCTTCCGACTATAGCCAGTACGGCCTCATCACTCTTATGAGCAAGCTTGAGACGGTGGCCGATCCCGGCAAATCATTTCGCCTTCGATTCTATGAGCAGGCGCTCCTGACCTATCGTGCTTCGTTTCCAAATACAGATAACAAGCCTGCTCTAGCGGCAGACTGCTATATGAAACTCATAAGTATGATTTGGTCCCCTAGATGGGGTCGGCCTGGAGATGCCTATTTAAAAAACGTGGATCAATACAATTGTAGTAACGCCCCGACCTATGGTGAGTGGGTATTAGACCTCTATGCTGATAAGGCGAATAGCAAATCTATCGCTGATGTTAAGTATGATACCTCATGGCCACCTAAGGGTGGATTTGCTTTCGGCTCTGAATATTGAATGCACATCAAGGCCAGCCGCTTATTTCAAAGTTTACGGGGTCATTTCAAAGTTTTTAAGCGCTCGCTAGGGGCTTGTGGTTCTGCTATGCATGGCTCTCTCGCAACTAACTACAGGAGCCAATATGGCCAAGACGACAGAAGAACGCGTAGCCGAGCAAGCCGGACTGATCAGAACCCTACGGGGTCAGGTCAAGATGCATGAGCGGCAGATAACCAAGCTCACCAAGCTGGTGGACAAGCTGATGTCAAAGTAGGATGGCGGCATCCATTAGCGCGATGCGGTACTATACCATAACGCTATGAGCATCATCCGGATTGCCGCGATTGTCTGATGATCCTGGACGTAATGCCGGAACATCATTGGGTGATCTCGTCAATCCGGTTGCCCACAAACCGGCGAAGCTGCCCGCCCATCCTCTGCTTGTGTGCCTGCCTTAGGGCCTGACTATGTGCTTGGGAGTAACCCTTGTGGTCCAGCATATCTGCCGCCCGGTTCACCACCAGTGATCTCCATAGAGCTGAGGTAAACAACAGTGACTGGCCCGGCACATCCCGCAATAGTTCGTTCCGGAGCTTCCTCAGATTTTTGTCCCTGACCTTTTGGTTGCCCTGGATTTCACCGATTACGGCGCCAGCACCACCAGCCATCAGGTTGACGATTGATCCAGCCAGTGGACCAAAAAAATCTGTATTCGACTGTTGCCGCTGTTGTTTGGCCCCGAGTATCTGTCCGACAACATCGGCGCCAAAACTGTCCATTGCCATTTGCAACGGCAGACCGTAGGGCAATTGGGCGACTGCCTTTGTAATGAACTGGGGATCATCCCACTTATACAGGGCATTGCCCTTTGCGGCTTCACGGGCCTGTATGGCGATCATATTCACTGCAGTACACATCACAGCCAGCGCAGCCAGACCCGTGGCCTTACTCGTGAAGCTACGTGAAGGGTTCATGATCGTGGCATATACGGTGCGACGATGGGCAGCAACGGCGAATGAACTGAACTGGGTTAGGGTTTTGCCGAGTTCCGCAGTGATCGATCCGGGTTGACCTCCGAAACTCAATAGTTCTTTATCAGCGAGTCCAGGTGTGAGAACACCCCGCTCCACTGCATCCTGATAAAAAGCCACCAGCTTCTGTTTTAGGGAAATCCCCTGTGTGTTTTCATCGGCGATCCTGAACAGGTTGAGTTCACCCTTTTCTAGATGCCGCTGGTAGAGCTTGCCCCACTCGGAAGCGCCGATATCGAAACGTCCAAGCTGAAAGCGTAAGGCTTCTGGTAGGTCTTCAAACTTGGTTCCTGCTTCGATATACGAGCCTAGGTGTGCATCCATGATGCGAGTGGCGCCTGATTTCATAAAACCGGTCCATAGCTCCAAGCCGGAAAACCTCATAACTAGGTCTGTCATCTTCGCCACGTTGTTTGAAAGTCTGTCTGTGGCATCTGTACCGATACCGAAACGATTACTCACGCTAGACCGAATGCCTTCTGACCAGCTACCTAAATACCTCGCGTAATCGCGGCTTTCCTTGCCTCCACTGGTGAGGATTTTCCCGATCCGCTCAAACACTCCGTGTCCGTAGAACTGCTTCATCGCATGGACTAACACCGGCAAATCAGTAAATCCCCGTAGGACGGCCATTCCAAGTTTGCTTGCCGTGGTCACGTTACGAGCGATACCCAGATAACGAGAGAGTTTCTGATGTTCGGGAATCCACGTATTAGTGAGTTGTTCAAATCTGCCCCTTGCCTTACTCAGGCTTTGACTGCTTGCGCCTTGGTCGGATGCGTGCTTTGCAAGCTTCGCAAACCCTTGTCTGTAGTCGGGGCCGAATAGTTGGATTGCTGCTTGTCGCTGTGATGCCGCTTCTATCCGGGATCGCATACTGTCAAAAAAATTACCTGACCCGAACTGATCGTTCACGGCTTTCCATGCCGCACCACTCGCATAATTAAGTGCTGGTGTTGTATCGGTGCCGAGTTTTTCCCCGAGCATATCAGGGTCTAAGATGCCCTTGTTCTCGGTCATCGTGTCGAATATGGCCGCAGCTAATCCCTGTCTGTGTGCGAGATCACCATGGGTCTGAGGATCAAGCGCCGCACTCATCATACCGACGAATGCTTCTCGCTTATCTTTCATCAGATTGATATCGAGACGTGTAGGAAGTCCCGCAGAGGCCCACGAATTGCGATCACCTAACGAGTTTAGTTTGGCGATCTGCTCCTGTCTGACCCGATACAAGATATGCGCCACATCTGCGGCAAGGGATTTCTGCAATGGTTGTTTCAGGTGTATCTGTTGGTAGGCTTCTACTACGGAATCACGCAAAGCGGGATCACGGGCCAATCGATTTGAATCCCCTAGTAGCTTATCGAGTTGCTGCGCTACTCGTTCACCCGCATATCCCGCATATACCGCGTGACTGATCCTTTCCAAGTTCAGACCGGTTCCGAGTGCTGATTGAAACAACATCCCGTTCAGGGCCTTGCCTGGGTCGGTTCCCCCGGCAATGGCACGGTCAATCGCTTTGGCGTTCTGTACGTGCTTGGCTTCATTCGCGATCTTGCGGGAGGCAGTTCTTGCAAAAGCTTTTGCGTCTTTCTGAACCACTTGGTCTAGAAGTTTCTCAACTACCCCCCGGACTTCTGATCCGGTGTTCGCATGCTCTAGTTGCTGGAGGATTTGGCGCGAATCCATCCCGGACTTATCCAAGGTCTTAGTCAGGTCCTTATAGAAATTCTGAACCTTGGCCCATTCAGCGGCATCAACGGCTGCGCCCAATGTAGTTTCAAATCTGATTTTGCATCCTTCGCTCATTTGTCGTTATTCCATGCGGATTTCTAAATTGCCAGGTTTCTGGCATCCGCTTTGTTTGAGTTCTACTAGTTAGGCCTCCAGCAAGCACAGGATTGAATCAATCAGGGCCTGCTTGCGGTTCGCGATTGTCGCGGCTTCCTGCAAGATTTTCTGAACCTCTGGAGACTGGCGGGCTAACTCGTCAAGTCCTAGGATGTCCCGGAACTTCTGGAGTTCATCGTGGAGGTTGTCAGGGGTCACATGATTGATGCCCGCCTGAATATCGGCGATATCATCAACTCGCGTATACCCGTCTAGCGCATCTGATTCCCTGATACGTTGCGCGATCTCATCCGCGTTCAAATCGATTGCATCGGGAACCTGATATTGTTCGGGAAAACTCTTGTAGGTGAATGCGGGTCTCTCCCGTGGGTTCTCGTGCATATGGGTCCAGAGAAGATCACCGATTTCTCGCTTTGTCGCGTCTACTGGAAAATCAATCCCGCGATCCTTCGCGATGTAGCGGAGCATCGGAGTTTGGGCGATCCAATCCACTGTGTAGTTCCACTGATCGTGAGTGAGCACGGATAGCTTTTGAAGAAGTGGTTCCACGCGGATGTTGCCCCGGCGAAAGCTCTTCGCGTCCAACCCAAATATGGTCCGTGACCTCAAAGCCTTCTGGAAGAATTCCCTTAGTGGGGTCTCTTTGATCTCCCCCAGGTGTCCCGGTGATTGTCTTGCCTGCAATACCCCCGGAGGTGTTGCCGATTCTGGAAGCCTTGCCCGTTCCACCCGGTTATCCGCGTTCTGCTTCAATGCTTGCTCTACCATCGCGTCACGAATTGCCCTTGATCCGGTGCTTTCCACACTTGGCGCGGCTTGCTTCACTCCCTGTATAGGCTCAGCCTGATATAGAGCCTGCCTGAGCTTGGGTTGGAGGGTTTCGGCTAGTGCCGTGTTCTCCGGACTGATCGGGCCTGTAGGGGCTTGAATTCGGGTATCCCGGAGGATTTCCCCGGTGTTCGGATCAATCAGCACACGGTTACCAGCATGGTCCGTGATGATCTGAGATTCTCTTGGACTATCCGGGTTAATGAATTGATTGCGGAATTGCTCATCCGTCTGGGTCTTTGGCCCTTTCTGTCTGGTCTCCGGTGTGATCGGTTCGATTGGATTGTCAGGCGGTGGGCTATATGGCTCTGGCTTGGAAGGGATAACGTTCCCCTCCTGATCCACGGACATTCCCAGGTCCAGACCTCTTGCACGTTCACCTAGTCGCGCCAGACCGTGGCCAGCGGCGCCTAGCAATCCCCCGACAGTACCCGCAAACAGGAATGACCTAGCGATCTCTCCGGGTGTCTCGGGCATTCCCTGGACCCGGTTGAGTGCGGCACCACCTAAGACGGTAGGTGCGGCTATAACTGTGTTGGCAATGGCTCCGCGAAGAATGGCACGGCCTAAACTGGTTGCTTCTGCGGCCTCACCCACACCGATCAGGTTTAGGGGATCGGGAACCGCACCGGCAACATTGGCGCCAAGATAGGCGAGATATCCGCCCGTGGTGGAATTCGCGAGTAGCTGATTTTCCATAGAGCGGTCTCTCTGCGCTTGAAGTGTGGCGCGGAGTGACTGGTGGGTCATGCCGGGTTGATACGATAGACCAAGATCACCATAGCCGTACGAGTTGAACTCATCCTGACTGAGTGGTGTATCCAAGCCCTTACTCAGGAATGGTGTTGCTCCTCCGAATAATCCCACGGAGGTATTGTCCAAGCCGGATTTCAGACCCTGATTGATCAGGTCGGAATAGCTGGACGGTGGAGCGTAAACACTCGGGGCTGGATTAGGTGTGTTGTTCCGAATGAATGGGGAGAAATCGGCCATCAATTATTGTCTCCGGTGTCCATGCCCTGACCTAGTGCGAAATATTGCCGGGCTGCGGTTCCATTTCCGTCTGCGCCATCGATGCCCTGTGCGTAATCCAGAGCACCACCAACACCCAACAGATGCGACACGGCTAGGTATCCACCGATATCACGCGGTGATGTACCGGAGTTGATCAGGCCATGAGATTTCAGACTCAGGAAGTTACGATAGGTGAACTGCCTAAAGACGCGATCCTGTAGAGCCTTATCCTTCAAGAATCCCTGCTTGCCTCCTGGAATAGTCCAGGCGTTCGGGTCATTCAGGATTTCCTTTTGAGTGCGATTGCCCTTGAACGCAGATGGATCGATTAGACCCGCATCTGCAAGGGCCTTGGCGCCCATCTGGTAACGGCCGAGATAACCACCGGCATTCTCAGCGGAGTAATTGTTAGACCGTTCACGTTTCCCGATCAGTTCGGCGTATTTGTCAAACTGTGGTACTGGCTGTGGCCCGATTATGGCTTGTGCGTTGCTGGTGGCACCGGTTGGGGCATAACCCATATGGGTCTTGATCGCGTCCATCCCCACTGTGCGGGTAAGACGCTCGATTGTCTGGAGTGGGCTTTCCTGAATGCCTCCGATTGTCTGTCCACGTTGTGCGGGATCGGCGAAGGCCTTGGTAACCGCGTCTCTCACCGTTTGAGATTTCAACGTATAGAATTCTTTCACCCCAGAATCACCCAGAGCCTGCAATGCCCATTCAGGGGTTTGTCCTTGGCGGATCACAGCACTAACCCCATTCAGAATATTCTGATCCTGCTTGTTGCGGGTAACACGTGCCGCGAATGGATCGCTAACTAGCCCTTCTTTCCGGGCCATCACATTTGCACGTAAAGCCGTATCCTGCGGGTTCTCCGGTTCTGTACCGGGCTTGAACCCCACACCCTTTCCGGCTGGAGTTGGCACTTTTACATTCAATGTCTGAGGATCGGTCTGCACTCCACCTTGCCAAGATCGGGATGCAGCACTATCGCTAACCGGTGCTGTGGCCTTAGCCCCAGGCTGGACCCGAACAGCACCATCCCAAGCACCGGGTTGTGTATGGTTCGCGGTGTTCCGTGCGTAGTTCCGATTTGCTCCACGGATCGATCCATCACGTTCAACAATTAGGAGCTGCGAACCCGTAGGGGTCTGCTGATAATAGGCCTTACCCGTGGTCAAATCCTGTACGGCAAACCCGCCGTTCTGTGGAACCAATCGGGTTCTTGTGGGATCAGCAAGAGCGGCGCTCATCTCGGAATTCAAATACTGTTGGCCCTGTGGACCCAACACCAGATTGTTCCCGGTGGGACTTGCCGCGATATCATCCAAAGTTTTGTTCACCGCCTTAGGGTCCACGTCTTGAGGAACAAGCATCTGTTCCCCATTGATCCGGACCTGCTTCTGTCCTGCGGTGAGTGTGGTCAGTGCCTTCTGTGTGGCAGAGGAATCATTCAGGCCCTGGCCGAGATAGTAGCGATACACATTCGCGAAGTTCGCTTTCATCTGTCCGGCTTGATCTGGGTTCGCAAAAACTGTCTTGTCCGGAAACGCGGTATCAAATGCCGTGTTTACATCCTCCCGCTTTGCGTAGGTCTCCAGAGCTTTTGAATTATGTTCGGCAAGCAATATGGTCTGTGCCGCCTGTGACTGGTTCTGGTTGATCAGTTCTGCCGCCTGTCTCTGGCCCGGTGTGAGTTTCAAGGCGTCTGCAATTTTCGTGAAGTTCCGGGGATAACGATTGCGGATATCAGCCAGGGTGTTTACTTGGGTTGCCGCGTCCGGTGCGCCGTCCAGGGTGTTCTTGTATCCGTCCAGCATCACCTGAGGGAGAATCAGGGAATTTGCATTGCCAGTCTTTGAGACCACATCGGCACGTGCCGCATTCAGTCCCTCATCCGTACTCAGGTCATACCTTTCATATGTCTTAGGCGCATACGCTTGCGTTGCTGCCCATGGATCAGACTGGAAGGCCTGGACCTTTGTTGACTGTGCCTGAGCCAAACTCAAATAGGTTTCCTGTAGCAGCTCTTGTTCTACAGGATCGTTACCCCGGTAGTTCTGCGCTTTGTCTCTGGCATCCTGCACCATGGCAACGCCCGCATGAAGCGGAGCCGCCTTCAACAGGTTCACTACGTTGCCCACTTGCTGGGCTTGCTGCATCTTCTTGATGTTTAGGTCAATCGTTGCGGGTTCATATCCAAGCTTGCCCATCATATCGCGGGTTGTGGTTTCAATGATGGGTTGACCCATGCCCTGCTCTGCGAGCTTGAGCTGTGCGTTCCATCTGTTCTCAAACACAGTGCGATCAGCGGCGGAAGCCTGTAGGTTCAACGCCCTTTGTTGATGCATCTCCGCGATAATCGATTGCCTCTGATCTATCGTTAGCTTGTTCAGCTCCTTATTGTTTGGGTCCATCACCTGCTGAGTAAGCGCGTTTACGTCAAAGCCCTTGTTGACCAAGCTAATGTAGTTGGCCTTAGCAATGCTCACAGCGGCGTTTGTCTGAATTTCCAAAGCCTGAGCCGGGGTCATGATACGGCTGTGGACCGCTTGAGCCGTCTGCAGCTGAATGCGGGCTAACTCGGTGTCTACGTCCGCAGTGTGGCCATCTTGGAGTGCCTGATTCTGGATCGAAATGAGATTGTCAGAGATGCCTTTTCCGATATCCACCGCTTGTTGCTGGCGGTTCATCGTAATCAGGCGATCTTGGATATTCGCTTGCACCCGGTCCGCTGAGCGGTTCCACATGTCTTGGAGTTCGGGTTGAATCTGAACAGGAACATTCCGGAAGAACTTTACCTGAGCGTCTTTTAGCGCCTTCTGATAACCGTCTGGATCAGTCTGGTATTGCCGATCAAGCCCGGTCATTGTCTGGCGTAGTTCCCGCTCCTTGTTCATTCCAAAGGCTTGTCTAGCCCCTTCATTGTAAGCGCGATCTGAAATTCCTCCGAAAAAGCCAATTGGCTTTTGTTGTAGCTGTCCAGACTTGTCCGCTTGCTGATCCTTGTAACCCTGCTGGGCCGAGTCCTGGGCTTCCTGCCTTTGTGCGTTCTGGATCAGATTGGAGCCAAACTCCATAATCCCGGAGTAGTCGATAGGCTGAGGAATGCGAGCCTCTGGTGGTGGCCGCACATTGAAATCTTGAACTTGATATGTCGGAATTACTGGCATTCTTTTATCCTGCTGTAGGTGTCTGGGTTCCGGCTGCTGGGGTTCCACCGTATCCGCCGTTCATCATGGTCATTGCTTTTCCAGCGGTCCCGATAAGAGACCGGAAAGCCTGATTGCTCGCTGAAATCGCCGCGTTCTTCCCGTCTGCTTTGGTAACTGCGGCCTGATTAGCCGCTCCTATGTCGGCCTGATACTGTTCACTCCCGAAATCTGCGGCGGTGCTCGCGTAAACATCTGCGGGGGTGCCTGCTGATGCATCGAGGCCTGATGCCCCATAGAGTGCCGCTTGCTGACCAATCAAGGCATCACGTCTGCGGGCTCTGTCTGCTGCCTGAACCTGATTTGCATTATCGATATATTCGGCTTGCTGCTTGGCCTGTGCTGCCGCCGCATTGCCTGATTGGATGGAGGTAACCGCGCCCATTGCGGCGGAGGCCACCATCATTGCTAGGCCAATTCCCATAATCACAGGAGGACACATCTCTTTTTACCCTCTATTCAGCCTGAGCATACGCAGGCTATTAAACTCAAATCCGGTATCCACGAATCCCAAGTTCAGATGCCATCTCATGCGGGCTCTGTTTCCCTGATGAACAAGAAGCTGAATGATCTGTGTGGGAAACTTCTCTTTCAGGGTTTCAATGTAGCTGAGTGCATACCGTGTAAGCTCCACCACATGCTTAGTTGCGAGGTCCGTTCCGAACCCCCACAAATTCACGGCGTTATGATTGAGCTGATACCCGAACACGAAAGCACCCACGCTATTTACCTTGGCCACTAAAGGGTGCCCGTCCGGGATCATGAACCACTCAGGGGTGGCCCCCTGTACCACATTCATTTCCAGGCGATCACCGGCTCGGATATTCGCCCAAACAAATCGCATCTCTTCCAGGCTAGGCTTTACAATCTCAATCATGCTTGGCCCGCCTTATAGGTGATGGTGAGGTTCGTGATTGTCATTGGCACCGGCTGATCCGTCTCAATCAAAATGGTTGGGTCATACTGTTGCCCTGGCATGTTGTTTACAGTTACATGGGTTGGCCCGGTCTTAGGCGTCGGGTTCGTGTCAAACATCTCATTGTCGTAGTAGCGGAACCCCACCGGATATTTCTCGTTCACGGTTGCCGCTAGACTTCCATCAAACGTGATCCCTACTTCCTTCAACGCGATTGGACGGCGACCTTTTAGGCTTGCACTAGCTAGCTCTGGTGCAACCGGCATAGTCTCTAGGGTCCGGAAATATCTTAAGCCCGCAAATGGGTTTGTGACTGCATCGGGTGTGGTGAAGTGGCCGGTTCCATCGGTGGTGAAATCACCGATCACGGCAAGGCCAGACGAGTCATTTACGGTAACGCTGATATCAGTGAATGCGATTGCGTCCGGAAATACCCACGAGGTTCCAGTGCCGTTTCCTTCGCACCAATGATCCAAGTATACGTCTTGCTGGTTTTCAAAGACCTCCAGGTAGAGGCGCTGAACACCATTGATTGTGCGGTTTACCAGAAAGTATGCCTCACTCACCACACCCACCCGCGAATCCTGCAAGGAGTGAACCACGCAGGAATCCAAGAACAACCCATTCGGGGTGTCCCAGGTCGCCCAAGCACGCACATTAGAGCGGCTGTCATAGGTAAGTGTGGCGACTATCCCCGAAGTGGTCGGGACCAACAGAATGTTGCTCTGAGTGTCGCGGTAATTCATAAGCAGTGCGAGGCGGCGAGGAAGCTGTAGCTTCTGCAACAGGTCTACAAACATGTCGTGGGCATATAAAGTCAATGAAGCTGTTAAATAGCTATCCGTTCCGAAATCGTAGTTTAGTGTCTGCACCTGCTTGCGATCCTGGGTGATGAACAAGACCTGACCATCAACCGTGATGATTGGGAGGTTGACGCTACCCACGGCGGTTTGCTGATAAGCCTTCATCGGCTTAGTTGGCGTGACTAGTGCGTCTGTCCCCTCTAGGGAGAACTCACCATCAGAACACATCGCCACCATTCCCTTACGAGATTGGACGATGTTATAAACACTGTTGTTCTCTCCAGAAGAGACCAGAAACTTGAACGTGTAAGCGTCGGTGGTTTTGGTATCATCGAAATTGAAGTAATCTGAGACATTCCGGGCTGCGATTGAATTTGGTAGATCGCGTATTCCCGCCACGCAAAGGCGATCACTAAAGAAAGTGCCACAGCCTGGATAACCCTTGTGGGGTCCCCACATCTGTTCTTGCCAGCTATTTGAGTTGCTAGTAGCTGCAACAGCTACCGTGACTATTCCGGTGACCTTTAGGCCAAACGCAAACACCACGTTCTGTAGATCGAACGTTGCACCATTCGTGACGCGGATACGGAAACGAGTGTTCCCGGCATTGCTTGGCACATCGAACCATTGCATAACGCCAGTAGTGAGCGTTACTCCGGTGAGCGTTCCCACCTGAACGGCACTCGTGAATGCATCCACCGAATCTGTTTCAAACACGAGGTCAACGGTTGCGGTGGTGTTGATCTGAATGCCGACTATCTCAACTTTCTGCGAAGTGGAGCCCCAGGAATATCCGATCCATCCGTTAACACCGCAGTTGCATGTGGTGGCTGCTGCGTCGAATGCGTTTGCTGCTGTACCTGCTGAGGCTAGCGCGGTTCCGCCCGTTGCGTCTTGAGGAAAGCTGTTAGTCCGGACAATGCCGTCTGTTCCCGTAGTCACCTGTGGCTTAATCAGAACACCCTGCGAGTAAACAGCGCTGAAATATGGAAACGTCCCATCAAGAGCGAGTGTGCAAGTTCCACCCACTGTAAGGGTTCCACTTGCCGTCATCTTCTGGGATTGATTGAAACGATAGAAGGGATAGTTGATCCAAGCAATATCACCGATACCCCACTGTGAGTCTGTGGTTCCATTGCGGAATAGTTTTTTCACCGGATAGCTTGGGTGAAAGATCATCATCCGGTCTAGCTGCTGACACCACTTAATCCGGCGTAGATCAGCGGCTGAGTATGGATGAGCTATAGTTGCCTTGAGTTGGCGGTTCCTGAAAATGTAAATCAGATTGTTCGGCATGAACGCCAACAAGTACTCCTGATCACGATTGTACTTGTAGTTCACCATGATTGCCTTGTTGAAATCCACCGATGATAGGCCTGTGAACTCGTACAGGAACCCCAGGCCACGACGGCGCATTACACCGCCATGCGGGAGCATGATCACATTGTTTACCTGCAATGCACCGCTGATATATTCCTTTAGATCGGTACGGCCTCTCATATACGGGCCTAGATAACCCGTATTGAAACTAACATGTGGTTCAACCCAAACTCCCATTATGGACGCCCTCCACGACGACGGGCCAGCACTTGGCTAGTCGTGATGAATGGACGAGCCCCACGGGACATTGCGTCACGTTCCTTAGCTGCCTCGAATTTGTCTGCTACCTCCTGCCTCAGGCGAGCTGCCACAGCCCCCTCACCTAGCAGAGGTTCCTGAGCCTCGTAGGCGAGTGCTGCAATCGCGTATTGTGCAAAGAGCGGATCAAACAATTCCGAGTCCACGTCACGCTGGTAATTCGTGAACACTCTTTCAGAGTTCCGGAGAACGCGGCCATTTTGTATGGCGTAATCCACGGGTGTTTCTGATTCGTTGAAGAAACTGTTTCCGCTCAAATAGTCGGAAGGCAGCAGAAACCGATAGGTCCACTTAGAAGTCGCTGGAGCCGCGATCTCTCGGGATAGCTCCATCTCAAACTTATTGAAGTTCCAATCATACCGGGCCAGACAAGCAGGCTTCACAACGGGCCAGAGCTGCCCAAATACCTCAGATTCTTTCGATCCATCATCAAGACTTTCAATCTTGGCCTTGCCAAGTTTGGTGCTTGCGGTGCTCATAATATCAAGATCATTCATTGTGCGTTTTCTCCCGAGGTATTTAGGAAAAACGCAAAGGGGAGCCTTTCGGGCTCCCCTTTCTGTTGTGATCCCCTGGGGACTTAGAAAGTCTTGCGAGAGATGATGTATACCACGTAGTTCTTTGCAGATACGCTAGCGCCACCAATCGTCAAACGCAGAGCAGTGTCTGCGGTGTAACGATAACCAAGTCCCTTGGTGATGTTACCGGAACCGTCAAAGGTGAGGTTGACGTTCGTAGTAACAAAGCCAGTTGAGGCCGTGGAAGCGGCACTGATGAAACGGGAAGTGTCCGTTGCGTCTCCTAGAGAGACGGTAGCGGATGCGGTTCCTTCTGCATAAACCTTGATATCCAGAATCTGGCGACCATTGCGGATGATGCCTTTACCGTTTGCGTCCGTAAGGTCGTAGGTATCGGCGGCACTCGCAGTGAGAGCACCTAGAGGAATCACGTCGTATTCCACATCGTAGTTCTGAACGGTCTTAGTCAAGTTAAGTGTATTAGCTGTCATTGTTGGACCCTCCTATTAGTCGTTAATGTCGGCGTACTTCACGCCCTTTGGGTCCACAACGGCGAAGCCGAAGAAACAACGAGCTGTGAGCAGATAAGCACCTGCCTTAAAGTCGTAGTCCACACGCATTTCCATATCCTTCACCTTTGCAATCTTGGCCCGGTTGATGTTCCAGAACCAATTACGGCGCTGGGAAGCTGCTGGGACCAACAGGTTAGGATGGGTGACGGTCTGGAACCCGTACAGTGGTGGCAAGGTACCATTCTTGATCATGTCGTTCTGGTACCAGAAGTTATTCTTGAGGTTGGTATCCCCGAGAATATCTAGTTCACCACCGGGTGAGATTGCGGCGTTGAACATACCCGGCTTTACCTGGAACTCAGAGGTCACGAAAGCGGCGCGGATAGTCTGCCAGCTAGCATCGGCTAGTGAAGCCACAGCGACGTTAGCAGGAGCACCAGCGGTGCCTGGAGAAGTGACCGCTACTTGCAGGCGAGACAGAATGTAGGCGTCTACACCCTGGCCAAGAGCAGGCATAATCAACTTAGTATAATTTGCGCGAGCATCATAATTGACCTTAACGGCGTCAAAGTCATCGATACCGGTCTGGATCGCGACACTAACGATAGGTGCTGGTGCGTCATCGCCATCAACCTTAGCAATCTCGTAGTTTTCAAGAGAGCCCTTGTTGATCTGAGCGGTAAGACGGCTCAAGCGGGTGAAGTGATGCTGTTTGGTGCCAGATGCTGTTTCACTGGCGAACTTATCCCAGAGCAACCGTTCTGGCTGCTGGGCTTCAATGTTTACCTCATTAGTCCAAGTTTCGGACAACGTGGCTAGGTTAGCTGCTGATGTCATTGCGTGTTTTCCTCCTTGCAATTCAGCGTTGAGGAATCCACTCGCAAAGGTGTTCTCTGCTTGGCCGCTCCCTCGGGAGGTGTTCGGCTGCTTGAGCTTTCGGTGTATTCGTGCGGGTATTTAGGGGAGATACGAAAAAGCCCGCACTAGGCGGGCTTTCGTTAGATGCTTCCCTCTCGCTTAAGCTTCTCCATCTCAAGCGCTCTAGCGGCTGCTTGATAGCGTCCGTGTTCTGGGTGGCTTGAGTTCTTGTAGATTTCAGACCCCATGATCCGTTGCAATTTCCGGCGAATATCCGTGGTCACTTCATGGCTTGGAGCGTCTGTGTTTGTGATCATCCCCTGGTCTGCAGCCTTCAAACGAGTATCGTTTAGGAACTTCATTCCCTCTACTGTGGTCCGTAACGGACCCCAGATACCCGGATCAAGGTTAGCCCTAGCCCATGACATAGCAGCCTTACCGGTGCCCTCATAATCCTTGCCCCATTCCCTTTGAAGCTGTGCCAGACGCTGTTCCTTGGTAGAGAAATCAATTCCGTTCAATTGGCCGTATGCCTCATAGTCCTTCACACGGGCGTCCGTGTGGACCTTCAACAAAACCTTTGCCGTGTCTGGTTTGATGCCCTCTTGGCGGCAGATTTCCAAGAACCCGTTGAACGCCTCTTGGCCTCCACCGTAATCCAAGTCCAACTCAATTTCCTTGGCGTAGCCATCAAAGCCGGTCCAATCATGTTCAACCGGTGCCCCTTCCTGGGTCTGGATCGGATCGGCAAATCCTGGGTTCTTCTTCTGGAGATGATCCAGGAGGTTCTGGTAGCCCTTCTCAAGCTCATCTGCCCGCTTGTACTTGCCTGCGTAAATGCGAGGTTCTGCCTCAGCCTCAAACAGACTATTCTGATTCTGGCTGTTTGGTGGTGACCGTGACCGGCTTAGCTCGGCGGCATTTTGGGCGGGACTTGAAACGCCCGCGTTTGTCCCTTGGACGGTCGAGCTTGAGAGATTGGGATTTCCTGATCCCTGATTCACGCTCTGCGATACGTTCCCTGTACCTGCGCTCAACCCGGTTCCTGCGCTTCCTTCTGTACTCATCTAATTTTTCTCCTGTTTCTGGAATGGTTATCTTTTCTGGGTCCCCGCCGTATTGGGTGTATGGGCGGATAAAATCGTCTGTGAGTTCCTGAGCCATTGCGGGATGTTCAAAGTAGAACACCCGTAGTGGTCCCTCAGGTGGCAACGTGAAGAGGATGAACCTCTCCCTGAGCCACTTCACCACGATCTGATGCTTATGCTTATCCTCACCGGCGAGCATTCCCCATAGGTAAGCGGGAATCTTCACTGCCCATCTAATGCGGGTGGCGCTAGGTCTTACGGTCTTATCGTCCACGGGCCATGCTCTCAATCATCGCTACGAACTCATGGCGGGCTAAGTTGTAAACACATGCCGTGGGGTTAGGCTCGCCTTTATCGAATTGCTGATTTACCTGGGCTTTCCAGCGTAAGAAGTCCAAGACAACTTGACCATGCTCGGTTCCAAACACGGCGCGGAATGTTTCTTTGAACTCTTTCATGGTTCCCTTGCGTCCACTGGGCAAGGTTATCTCGGGGGATAATTGGGTTTTTTCGTTCATCTCATCTAACTCATCTAATCTTGGTCTGGTATTTACTGGCTAGGTGCTCCCCCTCTGCCCTGTAGGAGCTGCATCACCCCTTGTAGGGATTGCAAACTAAGGTTTGTGGAATTCCGTGAACCTGATGGAGCCTGTCCACCCTGCGCCATTGCAGCGGAAGCCATTGCGGCTTGGCTCTGCTGTTCCTGTTGCATAATCTGGGTAGCCTGATCATCGGAACGGATAAAGCGAGCTGCCACACCCAAAGCTGGAAGAATATCTGCGAGCATTTTTCCGGTATCAACGCGAGCCGCTACCTCTTGAGGGCCGAAACTCTGCATTGCATATTGTAGACCCTGGAGGTTCTGTTGTGCCTCTTGCTGCTTGAGCACGCGAGAGAGAGCCGCGTTAGTGTCTACCTCAAAGAGATTCGAAAGTGACTGAACCTGCCGGGAGATACCCAGGCTCTTTAACCGGGATAGATCAACTACCCGAAGCTCACCACGGCGGAACAAGCGATAGGCCACTTGCTGAGCCACTGGAAGGAGTAGCTCTTTCTCGATACGCAAAGCGGGCTCACCTATCTGAGCTTCAAACTGTGCTTTGAGAATCTGAGCAACCCCCTCTTTCATGTACTGGACGCCGTCTTGTGGCATCTGTGAGGCCAGCATGTGGGCCTTGATCCGCAAGGTTAAGCGGTCGATCATCTGAAAATTGAGCTGAAACTGTCCGGGAAACTCCACTGGTTCAATTTTGTGATCACCATGACGGGGGATGATACATCCCGGTTTCATCGTCTGGGTGATTGCGTCTACTTCGCCAAAACTATCTGCATTGGTTTGCCAAAATCCGTTAGCCGCCCATTCACTGAATTGTAGAGCGTCTTTCTGAATCTGATTGATGCTTCTGATATCTGGGAGAGCATCACGAGCGGGACTTGTTCCCCAGGCCTGTCCGGTGATCCGTCCCCATCTTGCGACGATATACGGGTTTAGTGCAATCTCAGCCTGAAACAGAATTTCACAATCACCACCGTACCAGACAACATAATTGTATTTGTCATTCTCATTTGGGATAACCCGCTCCACAACATTCACCGTCATGCCTGGATTGTTAGTGATATCACGCTTGAGTTTGTCGGGAGTGTTCCAGTCTTTGCGCTGTAAGAGTTGGCGGCCCCGCATGATGTGAGCACGGAACACGCAATCAACTTGAGATTTCGTTTTGTCCTGGAGGATGTACAACTCATCCACCGGAACCGGGATAAACCGGATTGGTTCATCTGGGATATCGTGGATCAGCAAACAGTACGTGCCACCTACAATGGCGTCTTGTAGAACCTCCATCACTTTCATGTAGAACTTGGACTGGAGGAAAAATTTATGGAGCTTGAGGTTTGCATCCTCAAGCGCTGCACCCATCGATGACTTGAGACTTGTCCGGTTCTTGAATGAATCGCGGACAGTAATCTCCGCGAATGGACTGCTCTGGGGGATCAGGAGATTTGAGATATTCGTGATTAGATCATGAACACATTTGGTTGCGGTGCTGTCATAGATGAATTCGCGATCAATTTGGTTGATCGTTTCCAGCATATCCATTCGGAAGCGGCGAGCCGGAAGGACCATATCATAAACGTCCTTCAACTCTGTCTCATGCATCTGTCGTTCTTGCTTGGCCTTCTCAAAAAGTTTCTTTAGGTCTTCTTGTGAGATCAAAGGTTATAACCCCCGTTCTGATTTGGGATTCCAGTGATCCCGGTTAGGTTATTGATCAGAGCCGCGCGTCCCTGTGCGGCTGCTGCGCGGGTGCGTTCATCTGCGGCTGCCTGCTCTGCGGCGGCATCCTCAGAAGCCACTGAGGGTTGCTTTGTCTTTGGAACTTTTGGTTTGCTGCACATGCTGGGCTCCTTATTCAAATAGGGTGTTTGAGAAGCGGCGGCGTTTGGTCCGCCCTACTCCTAGATTTCCTGGGTTGGATGAGCCCATGTTTCCCACGATGGTTCCTGGAGCACCGATACCGCCTAGGTCTGCGTTATCGACAAAGCCAGCCCTTCTACCGTTGCTTTCCTGAGCCTGCTGTAAAACGTTGGTGGGAGTTTCTGGCGCAGCCACAGAATTGACCTGATTGAGCACGTTGTTCACGAGCTGCCTCGCTGCATCGGCTGGGCTTTGAGCGCCTGGGTTTGGAGCTGAGCTAGATGGGGTGCTCGTCTTGTTTGGGGTGAGCATCTGGTTCAGGGTTCTATTGCCACCACCTGAACCACCATCGTGGTTGCCGCTGTTTGAAGAGCCACCGCCTGAGGAGCTACCGCCTCCACGATCAGCGCCGGAATTGTCACCGCCCATGCTGTTCCCGATACCGAACTGAACAAATCCCGCTGGATTGACTCTGCGTGTGGAACCGATCCGCTGTAAGTAAGCCTCCACCTTGGGAGCCTCACTCTTGTTCAAGACGTAAACTTCTACGTCTCCTGGGACCTTTGCGTTTGCGGCTGTGCGGATCACATCTAGTGCCGCTTTAGTCGTCTTATCAGATGCTGTTGAAGCCATGAAAAAACCCTCTGGTTAGAATTTCAGAGGGTATTTAGGCGGGCCGGATAAATCTGAGCCTCGACGAGGCTTTTTTCTGGCGGCAGTCCATTGTACCTTTCAAATGTAGTGTCGTCTCGTGAGCCTTGGTTCATTCAACGGATTGAATAGGAAACGGTCTTATCAAATTAACCTTTAGGGAAGCTGCTTGATGGTTGGCGATAATGAAGTTCGCGATATTTCAGCTAATTTTAAAATCGAACACAGCGGCCTGTCTGTTGGCGGTAAGAGTCGCGCGCTCACTGTGCTTGATAATCTGTTAGGGAGTGGGTTGGATATTTTCGCCCAACCTATGGCCATGTTAGCACAATACCTACAACATAAATCTGAGAGGCAACAAATCCGCCTTCAGGCCGACATCGACAGAGAGCAGCGGGCTATTGCGAGATTCACAAGTAATGAGGTCAGGAAGCAAGAGAACTTAGACGCCATCGCAGCGAAAATTCAAGAGGAGCTAATGGCTCCGGACATATCTACACAAGACGAAGGAACACGCGATGACTCTGCTAGAATTGACCCGGATTGGCTAAACAAATTTACGAACTACGCTGCTGAAGCAACGAGTGAACAACTACGAGAGATGTGGGCAAAGATTGCTGCTGGTGAAATTCGACGCGTGGGTTCATTTTCTCGTTCGACGTTGAGAGTAATCTCAGAGCTTGATGCGGAGGTAGCCGCTAAGTTTCAGAATTTGATGATTAACCGCCTGCACGAGGGAATTCTTCCGCGTCCAGCAGGGATTACGAATCAAGAGCTTTTCGATCTCTCTCTGCTTGAAGAAGTTGGCTTACTTCAGAGCATAAACGGTGAACTTGAACACTCAGTCCCAGTTAGAGACGGTGCTTGTGTTTATTATAATGGCAGTGCTGGGCTAAAAGTAGTTGTTGATCACCCGCTTTCCATCACCATTGCGATGATAACGAGAGTGGGCCGAGAAATATGTTCAATACTGCCACCCGAACCGGACGATAGATCACTTCGCTATATCGCAACGATGTTACCGGAGGGATCGAGAATTGAGCTAGGAAAGCTTGTAGGATTCACTCCGGATGGTCTGACCAAGAAGTTTCTAACTACGGAAGTTCTAAGGGACAGGTAAGTTAGACGGATGGCCCCTTTCGGGGCCTTCATGTTTACTTCGGTATCTTCACACCAAATTTGATCTTGTCGATTTCCTGTTTCAGGTACTCGATACGCCTTAGGTTCCTACCATACTCACCGCCAACATTTTCAGGTGCATGTCCTTGCATTTGATCGGCGATTTCCTTGGGAATGTTGGCGAGACGACTATGGGACTTCCAAGTGTGGCGGAAGCTGTGATAGGTCAAAGCACGTTCCGTCAAACCAATCTTGTCCATGAAGCGGGCAAACCACTTTGAATATTCGTGGGCCACTTTCTTGCCTGTCGGGTGATGATTGAAGATCATTCCCTTGCGGTCTTTCACCCAGGCGATAAATCCAAGCTTGGTCAGTTCCTGATGCACAGGGACGGTTCGCTTTGATTGTTTTGTCTTGAGAGATTTTTTTCCGTTCTCGGAATACGTGGTTATCTCAAGATACCAAGTCTTTCCGTCATCCTGCTTTATGTCGCCGCGCTCTAGCTGGCATAGCTCCCTGAGCCGTGCTCCCGTGAACAGACCCAACACGATCAGCCAGTATCGATAATCGCGAACCTTTTGGGTTCCTGCCTCAAAGACAAATCGCTCGTCTTTGCATCCCTTGAACAAGGGAGCCGAGAATATCTTCTCCAGGTGGTGCTTTTGGAAATCTTCGCGTTCAGTCTGGACTGATGTTTCGGTCTGATCCTTCACCAGAATTCCGTCACGTGGGTTTGTGTCGGTGTATCCCTCCGACACGGCCCATTTGAACCCCATCCCGACATAGCCGAGATAACCTTTGACGGTTCGCGGAGAGATGGTCCGCGCCCATACCTGCTTAGGGACTTCGCGTATATTCATGGCATCCGCTTTATCCCCGTCCTGCCGTCCCACTGGATAGGCCAAGAGGATATCCCGGTATTCCCGGATATGATCCTTGGTCACTTCATGGGCGGGTAGATCGCCAACCAGCCGGATCAGCATATTAAAGGTTCGGTTCAGTTCCGCCCGATACTGGGGGTTGTCCTGCCTGGAGCTGACTACGTTGTCCCTGATCCCGGATAGGGTGATGGTCTTGGCGGGTGTCACCGTGGCAGGGGTAGCAGCCACCGGCCTGGACCGGACTGGAACCTTCGCGGGTACCTCCGAGACCGGGAGAACCACACCCTCCGATCCCAGAACCTCCTGGAGTAGATCGGCCCGATCCCGCCCGGCGATCCCCCGTGGATGGCAGAACCCATCTAGGGCCTGTTCCAGATCGGCCTGGGTATCAAAGAGGCTCCCATAGGCGGCTTGGCCCGCGAACGGCTCCAGGAACAGCCGGGCGGTGGTTTCCAGGTCATGGGACAACCAATACCGTTCCCCCGCCTTGGCCCGCTCTATCTGGTCCAGAAAGCCGCTCACCACGGGACCGGCTTTAACTTTCGCCTCAGCTAAATTTTTGGTCGATAGGGTCTGGAGAAATTCGCTCTTTTTGAATACCGGGCGAAGTTCAGCGGGGATAGCCACGCGAACCCGATAGACGCCAGACTTAGGGTGTTTGCTGACGTAGGACATAGCCATGATTGTATCACCTCTTTGTATCACCGGGGAGCGGAGATAACAGAGGATTTCCAATCACTTAGGTTTTTCAAAGACTTAAAATCGCGATGGTGCCCAGGGACGGAATTGAACCGCCGACACGGGGATTTTCAATCCCCTGCTCTACCAACTGAGCTACCTGGGCGCCTTGGCGAACGGCACGAGCGTGCCTTGCGAAGTTGCGGTCTTGTAAT
>Ga0255336_100809_pt1 | contig 34430 bp, 27 predicted proteins | sample MeOH1_35cm_T3_17_FD_189102 | JGI IMG/M metagenome (GOLD analysis project Ga0255336, IMG submission 189102) | Sandy soil microbial communities from University of British Columbia, Vancouver, Canada - MeOH1_35cm_T3_179 | ecosystem: Engineered > Artificial ecosystem > Sand microcosm > Unclassified ...
AACTGCGCAGCAAGAGATGATCCCGTTTACGGCGGGGTTAACTAGAACCCCCGGCAATACCTCGCAAGCGCCGTCAGCAGAGTGCGCTCGTCAAGGTCGTGACAACGACCTGGGGCACGCTCCGGCCGAGGGCGTGTGGAAACTCCATTTTTCCGCTGATGGCGAGATTGCCGGCCGGGTTGATCAAGTTAGATGCGTCGAGCTTGCGCTAATCGAACATCGGGAGTGCAACAAGCCCCTCGGGGCTTCATCTTCCAGCCATCCTCATCGCCTTCAACATCCCGGCAACCCCAAGTATATTCATGACCCGCTTAAGGTTGTAGGCCAGCACCTGAAGGCTCATTTCGGTACTCACTCGTCCCAGCGTCCGGGTCAGGAAGTGGGTGGCCCCCATCCAATGCTTCAGCGTGCCGAAGACGTGTTCGACCGTGCTTCTTCTGATGGTCATTGCATCAGGCTTCCGGTCGAGTCGACGCTGCATGACTTCCAGTACACGTTCGTGCTCCCATCGTCGGATACGGCGATAGTCGCTGGGCGAACATCGCTCCTTGAGATGGCAACGCGGGCATGCGCTGGGCCAGTACACGCGCAGATTCATGTCTTTCTCAACGGTCTTGAATCGAAGAATTGCACGCTCACCGGCGGGGCATCGATACTCATCGCTTCTTGCAACGTAGATGAAGTCGCGTTTGGTGAAGAGCCCTTTCTTCCTTGACGCTGAGGTGAGCGGTTTCGGGACATACGCCGTGATCCCTGCCAGTTCGCACGCGCGGATGTCTGGACCGCTGAAGTAGCCCCGATCAGCCAGCACTTTCAGCTTTGGTTTGCCCATCGCGTTCTTTGCCGACACAGCCATCTTGCTGAGTTGACCATGATCGCCTCCGATATTCGTCACCTCGTGTTCGACAATAAGATGATGCTTCGTATCAACTGCTGTCTGGACGTTGTAGCCGACCGTTCCGGTTCTCTTGCCACCGCTGGTCATAGAGCGGGAATCCGGGTCAGTGAGCGACAACTGTCCGTCCGGTTCATTCTGCAACTGCTGTTTGATCTGCTCGAGCTCACGCATCCGCTGGCGCAGGAGCGCGATTTTCTCGTACAGGCGCACGGTCTTCACATCGAAACCTGTCGGACTGGTCCGGTCTGCAGTTTCAATCATGTCAAGGTATCGCTGGACGCTTTCCTCGATCTGCTGCTGGCGCTTGTCGATCTTGCCGGCGGTGTAATTCCTGTCGCGGCTGTTCACTGCCTTGAACTTGCTGCCGTCGATGGCGACCATGTCGCCGGATAGCAGCTTCAGTCCTCGACACAGTTCGACGAAACGACGGCATACGTTGCGGATGGCCGGCCCATTGTCGCGGCGAAAGTCGGCGATCGTCTTGAAGTCTGGTGCGAGACGTCCTGTCAGCCACATCAGCTCAACATTGCGCTGGCATTCGCGCTCAAGACGCCGGCTCGAGGGTACCCGGTTCAGATACCCGTAGATATAGATCTTGAGCATCACGCCAGGGTGGTAGGACGGGCGGCCGGTGATTGCGGGCGTGGTGCCGTTGAAGCCGAGCGTTGTGAGGTCCAGTTCGTCCACGAAAACGTCGACGATTCTGACCGGATTGTCCTGTCCGATGTAGTCATCGACGCATTCGGGAAGTAGTGCGACCTGCTTGCGGTCATCGCCTTCAACGAATCGCTTCATGAGTCACCCGGTCTTAATGATTTGATTCAGTTTAGGCGATGAGTGCGTTTTCACACAGGCTCGGCCATGAACGGTCGTTTGGCAGTGTGAGCCAAATCGTCGATGGCCCGCGGCGCTCGCCGCTCGCCATATCCTGTCGGCAAGCGGTTCAACCCGATGCGCCGGGCGCAGAACATCCCGCGCCCGGGTGCGTGACGGGAGTACGAGGTTCAGCTCCCTTGCAACCGGATGTCACGCGACGACGCTCCGACATACACCGTCCCGCCAGGCACATATCGCCAGCCATTGCGCGACGTGTCCCACACGCTCTGCATCCGCGGCGTGACCGTGATGCGAACGTGGCGTGCCTCGCCGGGATTCAGGCCGATCTTCTCCCAGCCGACCAGACGTCGCGGCGGCTCGTCGCGGTAGGGCACGCCGAGATACACCTGCGGCACTTCCGCGCCCGCCATACGGCCATCGTTGCGCACCGTAAACGACACGTCGATCGCGCCGTCAGGGCGATGTTTGACCGAAAGCCCCGAATACGAGAAATGCGTGTACGACAGCCCGTATCCGAACTCGAACATCGGCGTGATGTTTTTCGCGTCGTACCAGCGGTAGCCCATGTTCAGCTTCTCTGCGTAGACGGGATCCGGCTCGAACGCGCCGCTTTGCCCCCACGTCGGCGTATCCTGATCACGCACCGGGAAGGTGACGGGCAGCTTGCCGGAAGGATTGACCTTGCCGAACAGCACGTTCGCGATCGCATTGCCGCCGCCTTCACCCGGATACCAGGCCTCCACGATTGCCGCCACGCGATGCTTCCACGGCATCAGCACCGGGTTACCGCTTTCCACGACGACGATCGTGCGGGGATTGGCGTGCGCGACCGCGTCGACGAGTGCATCCTGGTTCGACGGATTCGCAAGGCTCAGGCTTTGCAAATCGCCAAAATCTTCACCCGCCGGCTGCGCGACGACGACAATTGCGACATCCGAGCGGGCTGCGAGCGCCGCCGCCTGATCGATCTCCTGTTGCGTGTACGCGCGAAACGGCGTCTGCTGATCGCTGTTGCCGGCAAAGCTCACCTGCGCCGACGGCGCGAGCGCGCGAATCGCTGCAACAATGGGCGTGTTCAAGTTCAGCCACGGATTGGTCCACCAACTGCACCCGGTCGATGTGCCGAACGTCAAGCCGCCGCAACCCGCGAATGCCCCGGTGACCGGATCACGTGTATTGCCTGACCCGCCGCCGGTCAGCACGGCTGCATCAGCGTGTCCCCCAATCACCGCGATCCGTGAGAGCGAGGCTGCGGAGAGCGGCAACTGGTTGTTGTCGTTCTTGAGCAGCACCATCGACTGCTCAGCAACCGCCTGCACGAATGCATTCGCGCCAGCGAAGTCGATGGCGGCGCCCCCCTTTGGAGGATCGTCCATCACGCCCGTGCGGATCATCACGTACAGCTTGCGTCGCACCATGTCATCGAGTCGCGCGGTCGAAACCGAGCCGTTCGCAATCGCCTGCCGAACCGCGTCCGGCGTCAGATAAACGGTCGAGCCGACATCCTCTTCCTCGTCGAGACCGGCGTTGATCGCTTTCGCCGTGCTGTGCGTCGCCCCCCAATCCGATTGCACCTGCCCTTCAAAGCGCCATTCGTTCTTGAGCACGTCGTTGAGCAGATGCGCGTTCTCGCACGCATAGTCGCCATTGAGCCGGTTGTAGCTGCACATCACGCTGCCCGGCTGTGCGCGCCTTGCGGCGATTTCAAACGGCAACAGATACAGCTCGCGCAGTGTGCGCTCGTCGATCTGGCTGTTGCCGCCCCCCCGGTTATGTTCCTGCTCGTTGCCGGCGTAGTGCTTGATCGTGGCGATGACCTTCTGGCGCTGCGTGCCGTCGGTGCGCTCGGCGAGCATCTCCCCGGCGAGCAGCGGATCTTCGCCGAGATACTCGAACAGCCGGCCGCCGCGCGGCTCGCGCGCGAGATTGGTTCCGCCACCGAGTCCCATCCCGAAGCCCTGGGCGCGCAGTTGTATCGCCACCTGTTTGCCGAAATCGGAAGACAGGCGGCGATCCCAGCTTGCCGCAAGCGCGATCGTTGCCGGGAAGGTCGTGCTGGCCTGCGATGTGCTGCCGGAGCCTGCCGCGGAGTCGACCATGTTCAGATCAGGAATGCCGAGACGCGGTACGCCCTGAATGTAGCCCGCGCCACCTCCCGGCACGGCCGACATTGCGTATTTCGAATGAATGAACTGGAGCTTTTCGTCGAGCGTCATCCTGCTGACGAGGGTATCGGCGCGCCGATGCGCGGCCGCCGATCCGAACGCGTTCATCGCAATTGAAGTGGGTAGGAAATCGAGTGGAAAGTCGGGTACATCCGCACGCGCAGCGGCGCACACGGCCGCCGCTAAAGCGGCCGCCAGCCATAGTTTCTTCTGCATATCTGTCTCTCCGGGGATTCTGCTTTTGTTGGAATGCGGAAGCGGAGCGAGTCCGGCAGGTTCACGCCGGACACGAAGGCTGGCGACGCAGGGTAGCTGCGCAAACGTTTGCCTGCCCGGACGGAATCGGGACCATCGGATGGACTGTAGCGACTCTCCGTACTCAACAATTTAAGAATGTAGTCTGACTACAGCATCAGTACTTTTACCGATACGACGCGTTTTTATGCCGAATGAAGGCTATCCGTTAAAACGATTGGCGATTAAACGCAATGAATGCGCAAGCTCCAATGCATTGAGCACGACGAGTGCTGATTATCCTGTTGGCATTGTTTGAAGCGGCGATTGCGTGCTTCCTGCCGGCTCGACCAAGATGCGCTCCAGAAACCGGTAGACAAGTTCGAGTGGGTTCGCGTCAGCAGCTCGAACTCGAACACGCCCAAGCGGGGCGGCTCGAAACGTAGAAGCGTTAGCTCTATGGGTAGACTTCTGCGACCGACACGGCCGCGAGCATCGCCGGAGTCGGATGAGTCACGGTATCGCCGCGCGAATCCATCTTTCTACAAGCGGTGCTTGGCCAATGTGCGAAGTGGATGCCTGCAAGGACGGCCCGCGTGCCATCGGCGGTTCGGCCAGATGGCGCCGTATCGCGGGTGGAGTGCAAACGATCTTCGCCACACATCAGGCCGGCACGAGCTGGCCCTCTGAATATCTTGTCAGCACAGAAGCAAGGATCATGTCGAACGCGTTCGACGGCGCTGCGGCGCCGCGGTGGAACGGCCGGAACACCACGTCGCCCCGTTTGACCGACATGCCGCTGAGCGCGCAAACACCCCTGACGCGGGCATAGCCGGCGCGCCAGGTCTGATCAAGATAGCTGCCGCGCGTAGCGTCGCTCCAGGAAACGAGCACGGTCGTGTCGGTTTGCCATTCGATGCTTCGAATCGTAGAGTCCCTAAGCGCCGCATGCGCAACCACCGTGCGGCTGGGTCGCTCGCGGCGCCGCGAAGCCTGGTAAACCGCCGATGCAGTCTCATGCCAATGCGCGTTCAGCCGTCCGATAATCTGCGACCATGGGTCGAGTCCACACATCTCCGGTTCTCCTGCGACTTCCAGCGGCGATCGCATGCAAAGTGCAGCGCCTCTGGGTTTAAAGTCTCATGGCTGCGGGGCTCACACGAACATTACCGGGTCAAGTTACCGTCGCTAACGGCTCGATCGTTCGCATGAAATGCGCATGCCGGCTTACAGCTTTGGCACGCTATCTCCGCCTTTGCGGCGAGCAGGCTCAAGGCACTGTGAAAGCGGGCGGCATAGGCGGCAGCAAACAACTGCTCGGGATTCGTCCCGCCGCACGGACCGCCGAGCGGTGCAGGCAAGCGCAGGTCGAGATCGAATTGGCCGTCGTCCGATCGGACTACGCCTGATGCTGGACCATGGCCTGCATCGCCGCCCGTGGCGGTCACGGTCGTCGAGTACGATGGCCACCTTCGATAGCAATGATCGTCGTGATTGTTCTCCGCGGATAGTGCGCCGGGCCGGCCTCGATGCGCCGTCAACGCATGGGTGCATCGTAGGTGCGCGGCGGCCCGTCGGGAAGGCTTGCGCGGCGACGCACCGTGTTGCTTCCAAAGCACCAATCAGAGCGCCGGCGCCGACGTCATGGTGGTCAGGCATTGCAGGTCGAGCGCGCGCGTTCGTTCAGCCATGTAGTCGATGAACACGTGGGCATAGCGGCACAGGTAGAACGAGCGACGCGCCAGGCACACTCAGGAATACGACCAGCGCGCCATCTTGCGCGATGAGTTCATGGGAAAACACGTTGCCTTGTGAGCCCCAGAGCGGGCGGGGCCTATTGGGCGTGCCAATCGACAGCCGGGTTGACCGTCTTGCCGGCAGTGCAACAACGGATGACCTCGTCGGTCGACCACAATGCGCTGCTGCTCCAGTACTTGAACAGCTCTGAAATTTGCGTCTCGTTGAAGTACTTCCGCATACGCGCCCAGATTTCATCGGACGCCGATTGTTCACTGACACCCGAAAGGTGTTCCATCCAGGCCAACGCGGCCTTCTCCGCACTACAGAAAACATCGGCGCACCGCCAGCTTCCGATATGCTCAATCTTCGATGTGGGCACGGCAGCATGAAGCGCCAAGCGAAGGCCATACTGAACGCACAACAGACAGCCGTTGATTTGCGATGCGCGCAGATCGAGAAGCGCGATCAGGCCCGCGTCGAGCGGGCCACTCTGAATAGGGGGCGTCACGATCACGCTCTTCGCAAGCTAGCTGCGCAGGAAAGACAAAAGATCCTCATTAAGCTGATCCTTGTGGGTATCCGTCAATCCATGCGGCGCGCCGGGATAAATCTTCAGGATCGCGTGAGGGACGAGTTTCTTACTCGAACGGGCGCCAATATCCACGGGAACGACCTGGTCGTCGTCGCCGTGAATGATCAGTGTCGGTCTGTCGAACTTCAACAGATCCGCCGTGAAATCCGTTTCGGAATAGGCTTTGACCGATTCGTAGACGTTCTTTAAACCACCGGTCATTCCCTGGCGCCACCATGCGTCGATCAGACCTTGCGACACCTTGGCGCCCGGTCGGTTAAAGCCGTAGAACGGGCCTGCGGGGATGTCCTTGAACAATTGGGAGCGATTGGCGATTATTGCAGCCCGAACGCTATCGAACGATTCAATAGGTACCCCAGATGGATTGCCTGGCGTTTTTACCATCAACGGCGGCACGGCTGAAATCAGCCCGATCTTCGATACGCGGGACGTACCGTGCCGGCCCACGTAACGCGCGACTTCGCCCCCTCCGGTCGAAAACCCGATAACGGCAACATCGCGCAGACCGAGCGTCTGGATGACTGTCGCGAGATCGTCCGCGTAGTGGTCCATGTCGTTGCCGTCCCACGGTTGGCTCGAGCGACCGTGCCCGCGGCGATCATGTGTAATGACTCGAAACCCGTGGGATGCCAGAAAGAAAGCCTGGTTTTCCCAGCTATCCGAGCTGAGCGGCCAACCATGGCTCAGCGTTACGACGGGACCGTCTTTCGCGCCCCAATCCTTGAAGTACAGGCTCACTCCGTCTCGGGTACGGATAACGTCACCGGTATGACCTGCGGACGACATCTGCCCGGTCGTGCCGGGTCCTGACTGCTTGCTGGCAGCCGATGCCACAGTTGTCGTCAACGTTGCGGCGATCCCGCCAATCAGCAGGTTTCGGCGTTTTGCATGGGGGGAAACATGTCCCAGGTTTTTAGTCATGGCTCAAGTCCAGGAATTATTCGACCGGGAGATGGGGGAATTGGCTTGCTTACCGGTCGAGTCATCACAATAACCACGAAGCAGTCATTGGCCTAGTTAAGCGATGCAAAACGCCGTTGATTGCTCTACGTTCACTCTATTAGAAGATCGCGGTTATTTAACGGCGCTTAACATCTACGCTAGCTAATTATGTTTGGCAAAGGCAGAGGGTGAACGGGAGCATATGAGGAGTAACCAATCCGTAACCGCAAGATCAGAACTTCAGCGCATGCAACTGATGAATCTTGTCCAGAAGCCAGTGGAAGCTAGCGTGCTCATCGGCTCCAGGCGCGGCGTTTTTCATCGCCATTTTATGCAACATGTCTTGCCGTTGTGAAAGTAGCCGGCACATTCGATGAGTCACCTCCTGGCTATCCCTCAATAGAGGTGTTACATCGTCCTTGTTCAATCTGTAAATGACGCTCCTCGTGAGCGTCACGATCTTCACCTGAACCGGCAAACCCGCGAGTAGCCCGGTCTCCCCCATCGTATCGCCGGGCCCGAGACGCACCACTTCGACCGCCCCGGCAGGTTGCTCCGTTGAAACACTGAGCACGCCCGAGCCGACGATTGCGAGACTGTCGGGCACCACTTCCGGCGTGAAAATCACCTGCCCGGCGTCGTATTCATGCCGCACCATGCAACTGGACAGCAACTTCAACTCCTCGTCGCCGATGGCGGCGAATAGTTCGATGCGTCTAAGCAGGCGCTCCTCTGCTTTTGCCACGATGGCCGTGACCGATGGCACGCCTCGTGGTTGGAGATCGACCCCCGCGGCGATAAGGTGTCGATAACAGAGGTCGTACAGCTCGTTTGTCAATGGCGTTTTTTTTGCCGTGTCGTCGACGAAGGCCGTCGCTTCGTACTGGATGGAATGCAGGGTGGATTTTCTTGCCTGCACGAAGGGAGCCGGCGCCGTCAGGATCGAACGAGCTCCAGCCAGCGCGCATTCAAGCGCGGCAATCACCGTTGCGGGCCGCTCGTCCGGCGAGATTTCCAGAGAGACAGTCACGCCATGCAAAGCGTGCGGCCGGTTGGTATTGGTGATATTTGCCTTTGCCGCCGCAGCATTGGGAATGATAGTCACATTGCCGTGCGAATTGAGCAGATGCGTTGCTCTCCAATTCATCTCGATCACCTTGCCTTCCGCGCCATCAATCGAGATCCAGTCACCCACGCGGTACGGCTCTGTGGAATTCAGCACGATCCCTGCAAAGACATCGTGCAAAGTGCTTTGAATAGCTAAACCGAGAATAACGGCCAATGTCCCCGACGTCGCGATCAGGCCGCGAACGGGTATTTCCAGAACAAACCCGGTCGCGGCTACCGCCGCGGCAAGAAACACTACAGCACCGAACACGTCCTGAAAGAGTCTTTGCTTGCGCCACGTCTGTGGCAGGAGAAGTGTGTCGAGAGCAAGAGTGAGCAGGCGGGCACCTGTCAGCCACCAGAATATCTTCAGTGCCTGCGCCGCTTCGTGAAACAGCGACGCTTCAAAATGCGTAGCCTGTCTGAAGGGGCTGAGGCCCGCGGTGAAAATGCTCCCCGTGAACACGGCGAAAATCGTGAGCCGGAGCAAGAGACGTGAAACGTCTTGCTTCGGCACTTTGAAACGCCACAGCGCCACGTCGATCAGGACGACGGCATAACCGAACACCAGGGAATCGCTCACGGAGGCTCCGAGGGGAAGAACGCGCCTGGCGGGTACTCATGCCGCTCCCGCCGGAGCCATTGTGAACGGCTAACCGCGATGCCCGAGGCTGGCTGACACACTAGCCAAATGACGCCAGCGGGTCGCCTGCCGCCAATGCATCGGCGCGATTCGGCGCCGGTGGATAGATCCACTGCGTATTGATCATCTGCTTGCGCGCTTTTCCTTCCGCGTGCGTCAGCTTTATCTGGCGATCCCAGCCTTCCGAATAGACCGCTCCCCATTCGCCGAGATCCAGACAGGTGGCATAAAACGGCTGGCTATACGCCAGCGTCGATGCGCCGATCAGGTCGGCGGCCACGTTGTGGCCGCCGAATTTCCCCATCACCATTGCGTGCTGACAAGACATCAACGCGTAGTGCCCTTCATCGTCGCTGCGCACTCGCGCCACATCGCCTGCCACAAACACGCCGGGCGCCTCTTCCACACGCAGATCGGGGGCGATTTCGACACGGCCAAGCGGGTCCAGACGCGACGAAACCTGTGCTGCAAGCGTACTCGCTCGCATCCCGCCCGCCCATACCACCGTGTGCGCTTCGATATGCGCACCTGAAGCAGTTCGGACTCCACTCGCGTCGACCGATACGACACCGGATCCCAATACCGCTTCGATGCCGAGCGAATCGAATGCCTCGGCGACGAAAGGCCGCGGATTAGGCCCGAGATCGGGACCGATCTCAGCCTGCGACCCTACGACGACCACTTTGATCGCCGCATCGGGGCCGAATAGCGCGCGCATCCGTTTAGGCAATTCGGTTGCGATCTCGATGCCGGTAAAGCCACATCCCACCACGGCAACGGTATTTCGGGCGCTTGAATCGGGAAGCTTCGCGAGCTTCCTGAGATGCTCTTCAAGTGCCGATGCGTCCTCCATGCAATCGACCGAGAACGCATACTCGGCGAGCCCTGGAATCGGCGGCCGGCTCAGCTTGCTGCCGCTCGTCAAGAGCAACCGGTCGTAACCGAGCGAGCGGGTTTCGCCGCTCGCGGCCGTCACACGCACGGTCTTGTCGCGAACAGCGATTTCGTCGACACTCCCCTCGACGTAGTTCACACCGACGGCGTCAAGCAGGGGCAAAAGCGGCGCGAACATCAAATGCGGCTCGCTTTCGTACATCCGTGGCCGGATCTGCAACTCGGGTTTCGGTGAGATAAGCGTAATGTCGATGTCGCTAGCCGTTGCGCCGGCGCGGTCGCGCACGCGAGCCGCCCCGAGTGCGCCCCACACTCCGGCAAAGCCGGCACCCACAATCAAGATCTTCTGCGACATGATTCTTGCCTTAAGTTTTCAAATTACCCAGTTGACGATGTGCGCCGGAACCCACGACAAACCGAGCCCTGTTGCACTGCGCGACGATCGCTGACGATCGCGGCGGCCGACCCATCTGCCGCCCGCCTCACGACAAATCGTAGACTTCGTCTGCGAATGGCAGTAGGCACTCAAAGGAGATCATTGTGTTGTCCCGGCGACAACAATCGACGGGCTTAAACGTCGTCAAACAATCCTGGCGAGCGCATCTTCGAGCGTCGGCCAGGAATGTTTGTCACCTTCGAAGGCAAGATTCACGATTGTGCGAATGCTCCATGGCCCTTCTGATGTGCAAGCGTATTGTTGAGCCGCAGTCACCTGTTCCTCCATTGCCTGCTTTACTCCATCGGGAAAGGCATTCCTCGCGTCTTCGACCGCCGTCTGCAATACGTGCAATACGGCTTGGCCAAAGGTCACACATTCTTCGCGCCTCGGTATTTTTCCTTTTTGCATCACCGAGTCTTTCCAGTCGTTCTGATCGGGGGTGAGGAGAACGGGAGGTCGGGCGCAGAAGTTCCGGTAGTTCAGTAAGTAGGCTTCGTGGCGATTTCGTGGATTGATCCCCAACAGCTTCCAGGCGGCATCGAAACGCTCTTTCTTTATTCCGTTCTGGTACGCCATCGCGCGCAGAAAAAATTCGTGAAAGTCTTCGAGACTGGCGGTGCAGGACGAGACCGAGTGTCGATAGTGTCCGTCCCGTATCGCGCAAGCGGCAAGTTCGAAAAGAATCTCGAACTTCTGCTGGCGCAACGCCACGATTCGCTGATGGCCGCGCGAGCATTCCGACATATACCTTCCGTCGCCGTCGGGTCGAAGATCCAGCAAAACAGAAGAAAGAACGGAATTCCCTACGGAACCTCCGTCCGGGTTGCATTCTAGGCAGACAATGGGAACCGATATCTTTGTCATGGAAATGTCTCACAGTTGGAGGTTGTTTATCGCTTTTTTCCGCATCAACTCTTCTCGCCTCATCAACAGACCACACCCGGCGGTGCGGACCTGGTTCGAGACCAGGTCTCGCTGGCACTCTATGCCCAATCGACCGCTCCTGCAGAAGAGGTGGGGTGAACCGGTTTGTACGCCAATGACTCGATGGTCTTGATGTTGTCCTGGCAGCAACACCGTGATATCCCGTTGGAGTCTTCCATGTTCGGGGTGACGCAACTACGATTGCTCGTGACGTAATGTTTCGCCGTGGAGAGATCGAGGCAATCGGTCTATTCCAATACGCACCTGAATCCGGGAATTCGGAGTCTGCTGTGAAGATGAATGCTGAGGAAAATGTCTTGCGCTCCGGCGTGATGGCAAATACCGACCGGCACGCGTGCCGCGAAGCGGTATCGTTTGGTCCGTTCACACTTTTTCCTGAAGAGAGACGCCTCGAACGATCAGGTTCATTCGTGCCACTAGGCAGCCGCGCACTGGATATTCTTATCGCGCTTATCCAGCACGCCGGACAGGTCGTGGACCGGCGCATGTTGATGTCGCGCGCGTGGAGGAATATCGTCGTGGACGAAAGCAACCTGCGCGTCAACATTGCGGGACTGCGCAAAGCACTAGGTGACGGAGAGGGCGGTGTGCGCTACGTGAAAAACGTCCCGGGTATCGGCTACTGTTTCGTTGGACAGCTTACCCGTGAACGCGTGGTTGTCGAATCCAGTTTCCAATGTGCTAAACCGTCTGCTTTAGCACATTCTGGCTGCTTCGCAACGGGAGCGGCCTGCCCGCAAGGTCGCGACGAGGTCTTGCGGACTCTTGCGTCCGACTTGGGCAGACATCGGCTTATGTCTATCGTAGGACCCGGAGGCATCGGCAAGACAACAGTGGCCATTGCTCTCGCGAAGAGACTGTCCGGCGTGTTTCCTTCGGAGATTCACCTCGCCGACCTCGGCGAAGTTGCTGATGGCGACACGGTAGCGCTTACGCTGGCTCGTCTGCTCGGGTTGGGCGATTTTCACGACATGCCCGTCACGTGCATCACGAATTATCTTTCGGCCAGGCGCGCGCTGATCATCCTGGATAACTGCGAGCATGTCATCGACGAGGTGACGTCGCTTACAACGCAGATCCTCGCGGTCTCATCCGCGACCTATTTCGTTCTGACAAGCCGCGAGGCGCTACGTGTCAGATACGAATACGTCTGCCGCCTGTCTGCGCTCGACGTCCCTCCAGGACCGGAGGCGATTTCGATTGAACACGCGCATACTTATCCAGCCGTGCAGGTATTCATTCAACGCGCACTGGAAGCGGGCGCCAGGTTTCCGCAGACAAGCAAGAGCTATGCAGCCATTGCGAAGATTTGCCGCGAACTGGAAGGCGTCGCGCTTGCGATCGAGTTTGCCGCGGCGCGCGTCGCGACATTTGGACTGGCCGGCACCATGGCGCTGCTCGGAACCCGCTCACGCCTTCAATGGCAGGGATGCCGCAACGCCCCTGCGAGGCATCGGAGTCTCGAGGCATCCATTGGATGGAGTTACGCGCTGCTGTCGGAGCAGGAGAGGTCCGCTTTCCGTCGCCTGTCGTCGTTTGAACAGCCCGCAACGCTCGAGGCCGTCCTTGCGGCGGTGGCAAACGGAACGGGCGATCTTTCGAATGCGATCGCCGTAATTGAAGGGTTGGTTGCAAAGCACATGCTGCAGGTCCAGCTTGGAGACGACGACTTGCCTCGCTATCGGCTCCCGGTTTCCGAAAGGATCTATGCACGGGAACAACTCAAACAAACTACGCTCGATAAGCGGAGCGTCGTCCAACTGAACGGCCTGCAAGGGATTTTCATCTGAAATTCGGCTGCGCCGTGTCCCCAGTGACGCTTTGAGCTACAAACGCGGGCGTGTAGCGAGAAAGATCATTTCATTAACTGCGCGAATTGCTTCTCCGCAAAATCGATAAATATCTTCGTGCGCGGTGGCATGTTCCTTCCGAATCCGTGCAGGACATGAAGAGGAACGGGTCTCAGCGCCAACTCCGGCAAGACGCGACACAAACGTCCTGCGTCGACATCTTCCTGAACCATTGCTTTCAGAACCTGTGCGATACCGAGTCCATTCAATGTCGCCAGTCTCATGGCCTCACCGCTGTCGGTATCGAATGCTCCTTCCGGCTGCACGCTGACACCGTCAGCAAACGTGACGGGCACCACGCGTCCGGCAAGTCTGTAACGAACATGGCGATGCGTACCGAGATCGGATATCGATTCCGGCACGCCGTGGCGGTTCAGGTAGTCGGGGGAGGCCACGAGCGCCAGCGGCAAATGGCCCAATTTCCGCGCATGCAAAGCGCTGTCGATGACCTCTCCCGCTCTGATGACCAGATCGAAACCCTCGCGGATGACGTCGACATGATGGTCGCTCACGTTCACATCGAACAGCAGGCCTGGATGATGCGCCATCAAGTGCCGGGTGAGCGGGTCGAGCAGAATGCGCGCTAACGCGCCGGGCACACTGATACGCAGTTTGCCGACCGCGGCCAGCGGCGTAGTCAACGCGTTGCCTGCCTCCTCGATGCCACGTATGAGCGGCGCGATGCGCTCGTAGTAGGTGCGCCCCTCTATTGTCAGGACGGTCGCCCTTGTCGAGCGCCGGAAAAGCCTGATGCCGAGACGCCTCTCCAATCTTCCAACGCTTCTCGACACAGCGGACGGCGTCGTGCCGAGCAAGCGCGCCGCTCCGGTGAACGAACCGGCCTCGACCGCTCGAACAAAGGCAGATAAGCCGTTCAGGTTCTCAACCGACATTAGTGACCCTTCGGCAAAACTGATAGCTCCGCTGGAGAACTGGGCTGTCGTCTCACCTATAGCTAAATTAGCGTTCAACGCGACGTTCGCGTGGAACAACGGAGATTCAAATGAACAGACTCACAAATAAAGTCGCCGTCATCACCGGCGGCAATAGCGGCATTGGCTTTGCGATGGCAAGGGTGTTTGTGGCCGAGGGTGCACATGTGCTGATCGTCGGACGGCGTCTGGCCGCGGTGAATGCCGCAGTGTCCGAACTTGGGGATCGGGCAACGGGCCTGACCGGCGACCTCGCCGATCCCGCAACGCATGACCGCGTCGCGTCATTGGTTGAAGAACGGTTCGGCGGCCTGGACATTTATGTCGCCAACGCTGGCGTAAACACGATCGCCCGCTCGGATCAGGTGAGTCTCGAAGCGTACGATGCACAATTCGCTACCAACACGCGGTCGGTTTTCTTCGGCGTTCAGAAAGTCGCGCCTCAACTTCGCAACGGAGGCGCCATTCTGTTGACGAGTTCGATCGCGAGTTCGAAAGTATTCGAAGGCCACGCGGCGTATGCGGGCAGTAAAGCGGCAATCGAAGCTTTCGCCCGCAGTTGGGCGCTCGAATTCAAAGAGCGCCGCATCAGGGTCAACGTGATCAGCCCAGGCCCCGTGGACACACCCATTCTTTCGAAACTGGGTATCGCCGTTGCCGATCGCCCGGCATTCGAGACCGCCGTTGCGGAGAAGATTCCGCTGGGCCGGCTGGGCCGCGCGGAAGAGCTGGCCCATGCCGCGCTCTTTCTTGTTAGTGACGAAAGCAGCTTCGTTACCGGTGTCAATCTGCACGTCGATGGCGGAATGTCGTTGGCGTGATTCGTGACCGTTTAACGGGACAACGCGAATACGTGAATCGTTCTACCGGCAGCCGATCTGCCGGGAACGGTTGCCGATATCCCAGTTCTGGCGCCCGTCAATCGTTAGTCAATGGGCGACGATATCTGGCGACATACTTCGCCTGAGCAATGACTTTCCCATGCATCTGATAGGCGACGACTGCGGGGCTCGCGGCAGGAGCCACGTCGATTTGCGCCACGTCGAGCGCGGAGGCCGTCACCACATATCGATGCGACTCCCCCTGGGGAGGACAGGGGCCACCGTATCTGGATTCGCCAAAGTCCGTCAACGTCTCAACCGCGCCTGCCGGCAAGAGCTTTGGATTGCCGGAAGCTCCTCTTTCGAGCGACGATTCAGAAGGTGGAATATTCGCGATTTCCCAGTGCGTCCAGCCGAGCCCTCCGGTCGGCGCATCCGGGTCGAAAATCGTCACGACAATGCTCTTCGTGCCGCGCGGAACGTGAGTCCATGAAATGCGCGGCGAGATGTTGTTACCGTGACAGCCAAAGCCTCCGTACACCTGCTCGTTCGAAAAGCGCCCGTTACGCAGATCGTCGACTTTGATCGTGAACGGCTCCGCGCTGGCTATCGCCGGAATGAGCGCCAGCGCCAGCGCCATTGACGCGCATAACATCGCGGGCAAACAGGTCCTCAATCTCATGATGTGCTCCTTTGAAGGATGAAAGATGCGCACAACCGGTATCAACGGCAGCGTTCGGCGATTCGTCCGGGAAGGCGGATTCGGGAACGATGGTGCGACTGCTACAGTCGCGCGCACTGCGAAGCTCGATGACCTGGAGAGTCGGTCCACCGAACTCGCGTGTCAGGCGGGCGGTCAGGATGAGGTCTTCGCACGTACCGATCTCATCGAATGCCGGTGGCGCGGGCAAGTGATCGTTTGCAAAAAACCGCCGCGAGTCTTGCGCCCTCCCGGCGGTTTTCTGGCAATCGTCAGTGCGATCTATACGACGATGGCTGATAGCCGAGCATCAATCAATAGTCCCACAGCACCGGCACGAAACGGAAGCCTCCACCGTTCTTTGCAATGTGACCGATGGAGGGGAACGCGACATGCGCCGCGGCCAGCAGGGCGCCGGTTTCAGCGGCTTCGTTGAGCAGCGCGATACGCACGTCCGCAGCGACTTCAGGCTCGTGCTCGAAACCATTTTGCCATTCGGGATGGTCGAAGTTGACTTCGAAAATCGCGTCGCCCACGAACGTCAGTTTTTCGCCGTTCGATGCGACGTCCACGACGCAGTGCCCCGGCGTGTGCCCACCCGTCACGCGAGCCGACACGCCCTGGGCAACTTCCACGGTCTGATCGAACTGCACGATGTTTTCGCTGTAGAGTTTCACGAACGTTTCAGCAGCCTTGCGGAGCGCGGGAGGAACCGTTTCCGGCATCACCGTCTTGCTGAAGTCCGGATTTTTCCAGAACGCTACTTCCCTGGCCGACACGTGAATGCGCACGTCCGGGCTCAGCTTGGCCTTGACGCCATCGACGTTCAGCCCGCCGACGTGGTCCATGTGCATATGCGTAACCACGATATCGGTGATCGCAGCCAGGTCGATGCCCGCCGATTCCAGGCGCATCACCGACTGACCGGCGCGCGTGAAGTATTCGAAACCGTCGCCCACGCCCGAGTCGATCAGGATCAGGCGTTCGCCGCTCCGCACGAGCGCGATATTCAACGCCCAATCGAACATGTCACGTTGCAGGAAACGACCATCGAACCATTCGTTGCGGTCCGCTTCGCTCACGTTCGTGGACATGGTGGAGGTCGGCAGGGGTAGAACGCCATCGCTGATCAGCACGACGTCGACGTCGCCCACGCGCACGGCGTAGCGTGAAGGCACGAGTTCGCCTGAACCTTCTTTGCCAAGGTTGGCGATAACCGGCTGCACATTGCGGGTTGTTTGGCTCATTTTCGATAGTCCTGTTGATTAGGTGGGGGTAAGCCGCACTGCGTGGTGCGGTTCACGAGCACGAATTTCGCGCGCTTGGTTTGGCTCGCGGTTCGACCGAGCGTGTGACCGATTGTAGTCAGCGGGGCGAACGGCAGTAGCATCGCGAATGCGTACACCATGTTGTCCGAAGGGCAACAATCGACGACGGACAGGCGATGAGAGGCAAGGCGAGTGACAGGCTTATTGATCCGCCGGCGCGATTCTCACAGGCGTAGTGGCGATGGCACCCGCGCACCTGAGGGCCACTTCGAACGCGCGTGGTGATTATCTGAACCAGTGTCGATCGGTTGGCGGCGACCAGAAGCGTTCCGTCAACTCGAAATGTGGCAGTGTTGAGAGCGGTCCTTGAAACCAGTCTTTCAGCCCGGCACGTAGCTTCGTGAGTGCCTGGTTTCACCGTCGCCGCTCGCGTTGGCGACGTTTTTTTTATGCCGCATGACGACGTAACGTCTGCAAAAAAATCATGTGGAGACCCATCGAAGGGCTGTCGACTCGGACCATCCCATCTTCCATCAGCCTGCACAGCATGTCGTTGACCTGTGCGGTCGACGATTCAAAACGGGCAGCCGCGCCGGCCGCATTCTACGGTTCGAGCGGCAAGATGCGGCGGCGTAGTCCACCGCATCTTGCCGGAATGCCGGACCGGTCAGCCCAACGGCCAGTTCAACACAACAAGGCTGTCGTTGTAGTCATTATCCGTACCGTCTTCCGATCCGACCAGGCCGAAGTAGGTTTTCTTGAATATGTCGACCTGCCTCGAGCCGACTTTCGATGTTTTGCCGTTCGCTGATACGACGACCCGTACTTTGCCCTTACCGGAGTTCAGAACTTGCGTCTGCAGATTTTTGTCTTGCGTGCCGTTTCCCTGGAATGTCGCTGCGGGGTTCTGATTGTCGTCGATGTAGACGTTTATCGTCTGTTCGGCAGCCGAATTGACGAGCGAGGTCACGCCGAATGCGATATTCGGCGGCAGGCTAAACACACCGTCCCGCTCGCCGCCAGAAGCCGGCTCCGGTTGCACTTGCGACGTGGCCTTCGCAAAGTAGGTGACCACGCAGCCGATGCCGAGGTTAGACGCTCCCGCCGGAAGCACGCCGGGAGCGCCCGCCCATGTCACCGTGCACGCTTCGATCTGTCCCGTGGAATCGGTCTTCACCTTGTTCATCCAACTGCCGACGTCGAAGCTGTAGGGCGAGACGGAGATATGGATAAAGACGTCGTACTGTGGCAGCGTCTCTGCCAGTTGCGCGGTCATGAATTGCCGCATCCTGTCCACCACGGCCTGTGCGCCGCTGGACTGCACCGCGGTGGCATCCGTGGCAGCGCGCTGCAGCAAAGCATAAAGATCGTCATGCGTAAATGGCTGTTGCATCTCGGTCCTCTCAGTTGGGCGTGCCTTGCTGGACAGTGACGGCGGATCGCGTCATCGCGCAGCCGGCGATTGGGGCGTGGCATGGTGCGCGCTGTAATCACCGTGACCCGCAGCAGTGACGAAACTCATGTCGCATCTATCCCACGCGAGAAGCTTACGTTTGGCACTATCGCAAGCGAACTGTCCGCTCTGGGAGCTATACAAAAACGGACAGCGGCGCTAACATCGGGCGGCCGCCGGTGGACAGCGGTCAGCTTCGTCAAGCCGCTCCATGGGGCGATGCCTGCGCTCGGCGGCCGAGGCAATCCGCTGTGCGAAAACAGCGGATTGCCTGGAACGTTGTACGGATGAATTGACTGCCTGGTGTCCGTCATCGGGGTAGTGACGCGGCTACCCCGAACAGGTCCGCGACTGTTCGTTCTTCGACGGTGGCCTTCTGTGCGACCGTACACGTCTGTGAACGACAAAGGCATGTTCGGGCGGGCGTCTGTCGGCAGGATCGCTACTTCAAGCCTCGAGGCGCTGCCTTCGAATATCGTACTTCCGGCTTCGGCCTTTCAGCGGATTCACGTGACCGTCCGTTTACCTGACGAGAAGCGACGGCGGGTGCCGGCCCGAAACGGGCGATCGAGACCTTGAGACTCGCGCTTCGTCCATGCAAGCCTAATACAGCGAATAACGGGAATGCATCTCTATCGGGATGATCGTTTGCGCGGGAACGCCTCGTCCCTCGCGCACGGACTTCAAATGCACGACAGCCGTACGTAGCAGCAGTCGAAGGTCCTGTGTCAGTAGATAGTCGATTGCGTCGGAACGCAGGAGCGGTTCCGTTATCCGGTTGACTTCGTGGGTCACGTAGATCGTTCGGCCCGTCAGGTTGGATTCGCGCAGCGCCGCAGCCAGACCTTCGTTTCCGCCCGCCACGTTGTAAACGCCATCGAGCTTCTCGTGCTCGTCCAGAAAACGCATGGTCGCTTCATAGGTCGCGGCACCGGAATCGGCGCCCTTGATGACTTCGATGAGGTTCACATTGGGGAAGCGCTGTCTTAGCAGTGAGCGGAACCCGATCTCGCGGTCTTCGTGACAGGTATAAGAGAACGTAGCAACGACCACCGCCACGTCGGGGCAAGCATGCGCCTGCAGATGCCGTCCAATGAGAAATGCAGCCGACTGTCCGGCTGCCCGGTTATTCACCCCAATATACGTATGACGTGCGTCGGCATCGACGTCGGTAATGAGCGCAACAACCGGCTTGCCTGCCGCCATGCATTCGCGTAGTGCGGCGGTCGTCGTCGCGGTGTTCGTGCAGATGATGCCGATGCCGTCGGCGGCGTCGGCCGCCTCGCGGACTCTGGCGGCAACCTCGTCGTCGGAGGCGCCGACGCACCGTACGACTGCGAGATTCGCCCCGGTTGCGGCAAATTCTGGTTCGAGCTCAGCTGCGGTTCGTGTGAGTTCGTCCGTGAATGCGTCACCTGCCTGGGCCAGCAATCTGAAGTCGTAAGTACGGTGCTTTGCGCGGGGCGACGATCGTGTCGGCGAGTTCGAGCCCAATTGCCTCAATGCCGCTTCAACGGCGCTTCGCGTGCGCGGATGCACGCCGGGCCGATCGTTCAGTGCGCGATCAATCGTCGCCCTGCTGAGCTGCGTGATCTCCATCAGTTGTTTGAGCGTCGGCTTCTCTTTCATACGCATCCCCAGACTTGCATGCGGGCCGAGGTGCCCGCATGTCCGTTATTTTGCCTCAAATTGAGGCAATCGAGGCTTTTTCATGTTTAGGGCGTAGAGAATGCACCGCCGCATCCTCTGGAATACCCTCGATACCTCAGAATGAGTCATTTTAATCTTTGACCGATGCTCATTAAGAGTCTTTAATCGGCTCAGCGATGATCAATGCTTAGTTTGGTTCATCGCTCGGTCAAACATCAAAGCACTGGAGTGCAGCTCATGTCCGTACCGCAAGACAACACGAAAACGATCACCATGGACGACTGGTACAAATGTCGCCTCGACCGGAAGGTGCTCAAGGCAGTCACGCGGCGCAACGATCGCGATGCGCTATTGCATTTCAGCGGTTTCATTTCTCTGGTCGTGGCAAGCGGCGTGCTCGCATGGCTGTCGCTCGGCACGCTGTGGTGCGTGCCGGCATTCCTGCTGTACGGAACGATCTACGCGTTCGCCGAAGCGATCGAACACGAGTTGCGCCATCGCACGCCATTCCGGAGCGAATGGTTGAACGAGTCGGTCCATTGGCTGATCTGTTTCATGACGTGGCGTGAACAGGTGTACAGCCGCTGGTCGCACGCCCAACATCACACTTACACCCATCTGACGGCGACGGTGCCATCCGACGTCGAACTGGCGGTGAAGCGGCCGCCGAACTACCTGAAGCTCGCCACCGATTTCCTGCGCATCTCGCACGGCATTCATCATCTGGGCAACATCGTGCTGCACAGCTTCGGCATCGTGTCGAACAAGGCGAAGGCGGTGGTGCCGCCCACCGAATTTCGCGCGATGTGCCGCAACTCGCGCGTGATTCTCGCACTCTATGCCGTCGTGATTGCGTGGGCGATCGTCGTGCATAGCTGGCTGCCGGTGGTCTTTCTGCTCCTGCCGCGTTCGTATGGCGCCTGGCTGCACGAATTTCTAGCGCTCACGCAGCACACCGGGCTGCGTGAGAACGAACTCGATCACCGCTTCTCGACGCGAACCCTCAGGCTGAACCGTTTCCTGCAGTTCCTCTACTGGAACATGAACTATCACGTCGAGCATCACATGTTTCCGAACGTGCCGTTTCATGCGCTGCCGCAACTGCGCAAGGCGATCGAAGCGGATTTGCCGCCCGCGTACGACGGCCTGTTCAGCGCATGGGGAGAAATCGTTCACGTGTTCAGAATGCAGCGGCACGACGCCGATTACATGGTGACGCCGCGCGTGCCGGGAAATGCGGCGGCGCACGACCCGGAATCTGTCGGCGATCAGCCGTTCGTAGCACAGACGCGCTAGGCGAAGAGGCACACCATGAACATGCTTCAATGGCATCAAGTCTGCGCATGCGATGACGTCGACGAAGAAGACGTCGTCGAGTTCGAGCACGGCGGCAAGCTCTACGCGATCTATCACACGCCTAGCGGTTTTTACGCATCGGCGGGTCTTTGCACGCATGAGACCGCACGGCTCACCGAAGGCCTCGTGTTTGGCGAGGTGATCGAGTGTCCGATGCACATGGGGCGCTTTCATATTCCCACCGGCGCGGCGAAAGGCGCGCCCGTTTGCGTGAACCTCGTCACGCACCCTGTCAGGATCGAGGACGGCAAGGTCTTCATCGGTCTCGCCGACGATTGACGCAACGCCCTTGATTATGTGATTCACGTTACTCGGGCAACGCGAGATGGGCCGATGCACAACGTCGGCAGATCAATCATAAACAAGGAGACAGCCATGAAACTATCCAGCCGCCGGGCGTTTCGCCTCGCTGCCGTCGTATTGGGTCTCGGACTGTGCGCCGGCGCTTTTGCCGAGCCCGCCGCCCGTTTTGACTTCATCTCGCACGCGCCGGATTCGGATGCCTGGTGGAATACGGTCAAGAACGGCATCAAGCAGGCCGACGAGGATTTCAACGTGCAGACCGATTACCGCAACCCGCCGAATGGCGATATCGCGGACATGGTCCAACTGGTCAATCAGGCAGCCGCGCGCAACTATGACGGTGTCGTTTCGACAATCGCCGACTACGATCTGCTGAAGAGCGCGTTTCCGAAGCTCAAGGCAAAGAACATACCGTTCATCACAGCCAATACCGGTACGGAAAAGCAGAGCGCCGACCTCGGGGCATTGCTGCATGTCGGCCAGCCCGAATACCTGGCCGGCAAGGAAGCGGGGTTGCGCGCGAAGGCCGACGGCATCAAGAGTTTTCTATGCGTGAACCACTACGCGACGAACCCATTGTCGTTCGAGCGTTGCCGCGGCTTTGCGGATGCCGTCGGCGCGGATATGAAGACCTCGGTGCTCGACGCGGGCACGGATCCCACCGGCATCGAGGCGAAGGTGAGTGCGTTTTTGCGCACGCATCCGAATACCCAGGCCGTGCTGACGCTCGGCCCGACTTCCGCCGATCCGACTATTCGTGCAGTGACCAAAATGGGGCTCGCCGGCAAGATCTGGTTCGCGACCTTCGACATTGATTCCGATGTCGCGAAGGCGATCAAGAATGGCACGATCAGGTTCTGCACAGACCAGCAACCGTATCTGCAGGGCTATATTCCCATCGCGATGCTGGCGATCATGCACAAGAATCACAACACGGACGTGCTGCAGGCGCGCGGTGAACTGGAGAAGAATTCAAAGTTCATGAAGCGTCTGCAGGACTATGGCCTCAAGCCTGTCTATGAGGCGCGCAATATCAGTTCCGGACCCGGCTTCATCACGCAACAGAACATCAGTCAGGTGTCGGCGCTGGCTGGCCAATATCGGTAATGGCGCCGGGGAGCGTGAGATGAGTTCATCCGATCCGATGGTGATCGTCGGCGGCGGGCAGTGCGGTGCGCGCGCCGCGCATGCGCTGCGTGAAAACGGCTGGGACGGCGCGATCACGTTGCTTGGCGACGAAGGACGCTTGCCATACGAACGGCCGCCATTGTCGAAGTCCCTGCTGCTCGGCCAGAAGACGGCCGCCCAGTGCGCGATCTACGACGAGGCCTTCTATCGCGAGCAGCGCATCGAACTGCGCGTCGATGTGCCGGCAGCGGCCATAGATTGTGCGCAGCGCAAGGTAGTTCTCGCCAGCGGCGAAGCGATCAGCTATCACCGGCTATTGATCGCAACTGGCGCCGAACCGCGGCGGTTCGACGTGCCTGGCTCAACGCTGCCGGGCGTGCATGCACTGCGCGCGGTGCCCGACGCGCACGCGATCGCCGGCGAACTGACGCAGGGCCGACGGATTGCCGTGATCGGTGCCGGCTTCATTGGTCTCGAAATCGCCGCGGCTGCCGTGACGCGCGGTTGCGAAGTGACCGTGCTCGAGGCGGCGCCGCGCGCGTTGATGCGGGCTGTGCCCGAGGCCGTTGCGGCGTGTCTGATTGACTGTCACCGACAGAGAGGCGTGGAGGTTCGCTTCGGCATACAGGTTGCCTGCTTGACCGGTCAAGCAGGGGTCACAGGCGTGCAACTCGCTGACGGCAGCATCGTTCCGTGCGATGCAATCGTGGTCGGTGTGGGAGCGAGCCCGCGTATCGCGCTCGCGCAGGCGGCGGGCCTCGACATCGACAATGGCATCGCCGTCGACGGCACGTTGCGCACCAGCGACCGGCATATCTACGCGGCCGGGGACGTCTGTTCCTTCCCGCATCCACATACAGGTCAGCGGATCCGGCTCGAATGCTGGAAGAACGCCGAGGACCAGGCGCGCGCTGCCGCACGCAACATGCTCGGGCATCTCGACATTTATTCGGCCGTACCGTGGTTCTGGTCCGATCAGTACGACATGACGATTCAGATCGCCGGGATTCCCGCATACGGCACGACCACGGTGGTGCGGGAAACCGGCGTGGCATCGCGAATTTTTTTCATGCTCGATGCCGGCGGCACGCTGGTCAGTGCAAGCGGAGTGGGACGGGCAGGCGAGATTGCGCGCGACGTGCGCATTGCGCAGTCGCTCATTGAGCAACGTGCGTGCATCGATCCGGCGCTGCTTGCCGATCGCGACACGAAGCTGCGTTCGCTGCTGGTCGCGGAGGCGCAATGAGTCAGCGCCTGCTGGTGTTCCAGTCGCTGTGGGCGATGGAGCGGCGACACACCGACGGCCGCGAACGTTCGCTAGAACAGAATGTGCGGATGATCGCCGGCGCGGGCTTCGATGGCCTGAGCGCACATTACACAGACCGCACGGCGGTCCGGCGACTGGCGCAATTGCGCGCAGACCATGGACTCGACGTAGAAGGCCAATGCTTTCCACGCACGGTCGACGATCTGCAGCCGGTGCTCGAGAATGCGGTCGAATTCGGTGCTCATCACATCGATCTGCAACCTGACGTGCGTCCTCGCACCGTCGCGGAATGTGTTGCGCTGATCGACGGCTGGCAGCGGCTCGCCGAACAGGTGGACGTGCCGGTCTACATCGAGACGCATCGCGACCGCATGACCACGGATCTCTACTTCACGCTTGATCTGCTCGATGCACGCCCCGAGCTGAGATTGCTCGGCGACATTTCGCATTATCTGGTTGGACGCGAATTCGCCTGGCCGGTGTCCGACGAAAACCACAGCCTCATGCACCGGATACTCGATCAGTCGTGGGCGTTTCACGGCCGCGTCGCGAGTCGTGAGCAGGTACAGGTCGAGCTTTCATTTGAGCCGCACCGGATGTGGGTCGACCTTTTTCTCGACTGGTGGCGCTACGGCTTCACATCGTGGCGTCGGCGGGCAGGGGAGCACGACACGCTTGCCTTCACCTGCGAACTGGGGCCCAAACCTTACGCGATCATCGGCCGCGACGGCAACGACATAAGTGACCGGTGGGCGGAGTCGCTGTTGCTGCGCGACTGGATCCGGACGCTGTGGCGGGATGTGGAACTCGAGGGGCCCGCCGCGCGTGAGACCATGACAATAATTGATCGAAAAGCCCAACGCGAGTTGCGGTAAACCGGGAAGCGATGACATCGATGTATGCCTCCAGGCAAGGTGCCCACCTCTGTCACCGCCGGGGGCGACATACCATGCACCCGTCCATCTGCCATTGACTGTTGTCGCAGAGACAACACCGTGAGTTCCTTCGCAGGACTTCCGCCGCAAGACGACCACGCTTACGCTTGGTTCCACGGTGACGGGGCACGCTGTCTGATGCAAGCCGTGAAACGCAACACTGCAAAAGAAGCGTCCAAACACACCTAGCACGTCTTCGCTGCCTTGTGCACGCACGCCATTGGCCGCGACAGCGAAAGCTGTCGCGATGCGTGTTACGCAGCACCTCACCAACCGAGGAACGATCCGTGACAGAAGAAGATATCCGCAACAACGCTTTTGCGATGCCCGTGCACAATCCGGCGTATCCGCGCCCACCCTTCCGCTTTCTCAATCGGGAGTACTTCATCATCTCGTATGAAACGGACATGGATGCGCTTAAGGCCGTCGTTCCAGAACCGCTAACGGTCGACAGCGCAATCGTCCATTACGAATTCATCCGCATGCCTGATTCATCGGGGTTCGGTGACTACACGGAAAGCGGCCAGGTGATTTCCGTGCTGGATGAGGACGGCAATCGAGCCAACTTCACGCACGCGATGTATCTGGACGACGAAGGCCCGATCGCAGGCGGACGCGAAATCTGGGGATTTCCCAAGAAGCTGGCTTCACCGAAGCTCTGCGTCGATGGCAAGGACACGCTGCTCGGCACGCTCGACTACGGAACGCAGCGCGTCGCCACCGGAACGATGGGCTACAAATATCGCGAGCTCGAGAGGGCGGCCGAGCGCCGCAAGCTCGCCGACACCCCCAACTATCTGCTCAAGGTCATTCCGCACGTCGATGGCTCCGTACGCATTTGCGAACTGGTGCGCTTTTTCCTGCGCGACGTCGATGTGATCGGCGCGTGGGAGGGGCCCGCGGCGCTCGAGTTGCATGCGCACGCGCTCGCATCGGTTGCCGATCTGCCGGTTCGCAAGGTGATTGGCGCACGTCACGTCATTGCAAATCTCACGCTCGACGTCGGCGAAGTGGTTTATGACTATCTGGCCCCCGCCGAGTCGTTGAAACTCGCGGTCAACCAGTAAGCGCTCGGAGGACGTATGGCATTGAATGATAAGGTCGCGCTCATTACGGGCGCAGCAAGCGGTATCGGCGAAGCGTGCGCGCGTAAGCTCGCGTCGGACGGCGCGACGGTCGTGATTGCGGATCTGAATCTCGCGAACGCTCAAAAGGCCGCTGAAGATATCGTTGCTCACGGCGGCAAAGCGATCGCCGTTGCAATGGACGTAACCAGCGAGGAAGCGGTCGATGCGGGTGTGGCCGAAACGGTGAACCGGCTGGGCGGCATCGACGTGCTCGTGTCGAACGCGGGCATCCAGATCGTCAACCGGATCGAGGACTACGCATTTTCCGACTGGAAGAAGATGCTGGCGATTCACCTCGACGGTGCGTTCCTCACGACCAGGGCCGCCATCAGGCATATGTACGCGTCGAACAAAGGCGGCGCTGTGATCTACATGGGCTCGGTACACTCGCACGAGGCGTCGCAACTGAAGTCGGCTTATGTGGCCGCGAAGCACGGGCTGCTCGGTCTCGCTCGGGTTGTCGCGAAAGAAGGCGGACCGCGTGGCGTGCGCGCCAATGTCGTGTGTCCGGGCTTCGTCAGAACCCCGCTGGTCGACAAGCAGATCCCCGAGCAGGCGAAAGCCCTGGGAATCTCCGAGCAGCAGGTCGTGAAGGACGTGATGTTGAAGGAGACGGTCGACGGCGAATTCACGTCGCTAGCCGATGTCGCGAACACGGTTGCATTCCTCGCCGGCTTCGAGTCGAACGCGCTCACCGGGCAATCGATTGTGGTCAGCCACGGCTGGTTCATGCAGTAAGGAGACAGCCATGAATTCGAGCCAGCGTAACAAGCTGCAGGGGCCCCATCGCATCAAGCTTCCCGCCTATGACGAAATCGGACTCGTGCTGCAGGGCGGCGGCGCACTGGGCTCGTATCAGGCCGGCGTATATGAAGGTATGGCCGAGGTCGGCGTGGAGCCGACGCGAATATCCGGGGTATCCATCGGTGCGCTGAATACGGCGATCATCGCCGGCAATGCGCCCGCGAGTCGAGCGGAGGCGCTGCGCGGCTTCTGGAACACCATCAGTCAGCCGGCGGATGTTTTCTCACATCTCGGCGCGCGCATTCCGGCGTGGCCGGGGCTTGCAGACATGGGGCGCAGGTGGTCGAGCGCATGGGCCGCGACGCGTACGCTGGTGGAAGGTCAAAACGGATTCTTCTCCCCGCGCATGCATGTGCCTTTCGCAGGGCTCGGCAGGAAACGTCCTGACCAGGTCAGCTATTACGACACCTCGGCGTTGCGTGAAACGCTTTTGCGGTACGCAGACTTCGATCGCATCAATGACGGGAACATTCGCGTATCCGTTGGCGCGGTCAACGTCCGAACGGGCAATCTCGTCTACTTCGATAATTCGAAAATGCGCCTGGCACCGGAGCACTTCATCGCGTCCGGCGCGCTGCCGCCGGGCTTTCCGGCCGTCGAGATCGACGGAGAGTTCTACTGGGACGGGGGGCTGGTTTCGAACACGCCACTCACCGAGATCATCAGGGAAAGCCAGCATAAAGACACACTCGTATTCCAGGTCGATCTGTGGAGCTCGCGAGGCAAGCTGCCAGGCGACTTCCTCGACGTCAGCGAGCGCACCAAGGACATTCAATATTCAAGCCGTACACGAGCGATCACCGCGTTCATGTCGCAAAACCAGAAGCACGCGCAGATGATCAAGGCGCTGCTCGAGCATATTCCTGAAAAGGTGCGGCTTGCGCACCCGCTGTTGCGGGAGGCGCAGAAAACAGCGGACGGCAGTGCGGTGAATGTCGTGCACCTGATCTACAAGAACAAATCGTTCGAGGGGCACTACAAGGACTATGAATTCAGCAAGGATACGATGCGCGAGCATTGGGCGAGCGGTCTCGAGGATATTCGCCGTTCATTCGGACACCCCGAGTGGTTCGATATCCCGAGCCGCGAAATCGGCTTCGTCACGCGGGACGTGCACCGCTATCGGCAGGAGGTCAACGAAATCGCCGGACAGGGCAAGCAGGCGTTGCCGCCATCGAAACGCGCGTCGGAAGAAGAACTGTCCGGCGCAAAGTAGCGGTTATCGACTCCCTCCTTGCGGCTATGGTCCGGCAGTTCGCTCCTGGCGTAGTGTGCCCGAGCAAGTCCACTGCGGCGACATGCGGTTTGCCGCATTGCTGGTTCAGGTGGCGCGATGAACGATCTTCAAGACGGGTACATGCAAGCCACAAGGAGAGCACCATGATGTCGCATGAATTGATCGCGCGGTACGGAATCTTAGTCGTATTTCTGAATGTGCTTGGCTCCTCGCTCGGCCTGCCGTTGCCTGTCTTACCGACATTGATCACCGTTGGAGCCAGCACTGCGCTCGCCATGAACCTTGCGTCATCCACGTACCTTAATTTCGCGACGATACTAGGCTCCGCTGTGATCGGCGGTGTGCTGGGCGACCTGGTCTGGTTCCAGGGCGGCAAGCGATACGGCGAGCGCACGCTCCATACGGTTTGCAAACTGTCGCTCTCGCGCGAAACGTGCGTCAGGAAAACGGAGCGCTTCTTTGGACGCTGGGGCGTTCGCGTGCTGATCGTGGCGCGCTTCGTACCTGGCTTGTCGCTCGTTGCCGTACCGCTGTGCGGTGCGATGGCCGTCAGATTGCGTTCCTTTGTCTTGCATGATTGCGTGGGCGTTGCGCTGTGGGCATTCGTCGGACTGGCGATCGGTGCGCTATTCGCGTCGCAGATCGATGTGGTTTTCGTACTCATCTCACGTCTTGGCTGGCAGGCGTTGATCGTGATCGCTACCGCGCTGATGCTTTACGTGCTGTATCGATACTGCCGGAGAATCATGCTGGCGAAAGCCCTCGAGAAGGCTCGGATCAGCGTGGCCGAATTGCATGCATTGCTCGCGAACAATCCGCGGCCAATCCTTTTGGATATTCGCTCCGCCGAGCGGCGAATGCTCGATCCATTTGTCATTCCAGGCGCAGAGTTTGCCGATGAACAAAAACCGCGGCAGATCGTGGAGCGCTATGGAGCGAACCGGACACTCGTCATCTACTGTTCGTGTCCAAACGAAGTCTCTGCCGCATGGATGGCCGGGCGGTTGCGACAGGCCGGTGTCAAGCTTGCATTGCCGCTTACCGGCGGTATCGATGCGTGGCGCCTGGCGGGCTTCGACGTCGAGCCGATAATAGCGGTGAGCGACGCTGCAATCAGCGAAGAAGAGACAAAACTTTTCGCGCATTGATTCCAGCGGGTGTCGAAAACTTTGGCCACCCCGCGAACCGAAAAAATAAGGCTGTCAGCCCGCGTCCGCACGCGGGATTTCAAGGTAGACGGTCTCGCCCAGCGGCGCCAGCCCGTCGCGCTGCATACGTTCAACGACTACATGACAGAGCACACGAGAGCACTCGGTCTGGTGTGTCTGACGACGAGAACGACGTTATCGGCGGGCGAATGATGACAGTAAGGCGATTCGCGACGTGAGCTAACCGACCTGCGCGACTGAAGCGCTCGTGCGACTGTGTATGACGCGCTCGCGAGGAGCGCCCCGCCGTCACGGCGACAGGGCACGGTCGGTTTCGTCCACTATAACGATGCGGCTTATCGCCCACCGGGGGGCAGGGACCTCCATGGTTGCCGTCAGCTCCTGTCGCGCCGGTGTCCTGGAAGTGTTCGTGCGGGAATTGACGCCGATGGGCAAACGGGACGGAGCGTTGCCGTCGCCTTGGGGCAGTTGTGCGGCGGCTGCGGGAATGTTGTGGACCGTCCAGTGCCGCAAGCAAGTGCGGCTGACAGGTCTCCACCGGTACAGCCGGAGGCGTTGAGCACGAACCTGCGGCAGACAAAAGACAGCAGATCAGCTTCCCCGGGTATGCGAGGCGGTCCTGCTCAGTGAGCGCCGGCCGCCCCGCCGCCACCCTTGCCGGGCTTGGTGAGCCAGACCAGCGGAATGATCACGATGAAGATCATCGACGAGAGCCAGAAGATATCGTTCAGTCCGAGCATCGCGGCCTGGGCATTCAGCAAATATTCGAAAAGCGCCGCCGCCTGATCCAGGCCGCCGCCGAGCGTCGCGTGGAGGTTCGCGATGGCGCTCATATAGTCGGGGTTGTTCACGCTCGACTGTTCGGCGAGTCGTGCATGGTGCAGGATCGTGCGATCGTTCCAGCCCGTGGAGATCAACGACGTGCCGACGCCGCCCGCGAACACGCGCACAAAGTTGGACAGGCCGGCGGCCGCCGGAATCTTGTCGGGTGACAGCCCGGACAGGATGATCGCGGTAAGCGGCGTAAAAAACAGCGCCATCGGAATGCCTTGCAGCAGCGTCGGCAGCACCAGGCTATAGGGGTCGACGCTCGCCGTGTAATGTGAGCGCATGAAGAACACGCCCGCAAAGCCGAGGAAGGCCAGCGTCGCGAGCACCCGTGCATCGGACTTCGGCATGATCTTCGCCATCACCGGTGCAAGCAGCACGGCGAAGATCCCGAGTGGCGCCGTCACGAGACCGGCATCCACCGAACGATAGCCCAGATAGCCCTGAATCCATTGCGGCAAAATCACGAGATTCGAGAAGAACACCGCATACGCGACCGAAATCGCAATCGTGCCGCCGCGGAAATTGCGCATTGCGAAGAGGCGAAGATCGACGATCGGGTTCTTCTCCGTGAATTCCCAGATCAGGAAAAACAGAAAGCTGACCGCCGCGACGACCGCGAGAATGCAGATCACAGGTGAGCTGAACCAGTCGAGATCCTTGCCCTTGTCGAGCATGATCTGCAGCGACGCCACCCATGCGATCAGCGACAGCAGGCCGACCTTGTCGATGGGAAGCTTGCGCGTCGGCGTCTCGCGGTCGCGATAGATGATCCACGTCACGGCGGCGGCGAACAGGCCAACGGGAATGTTGATATAGAAAATCCACGACCAGCTATAGCTATCGGTGATCCAGCCGCCCAGCGCAGGACCCGCAATCGGCCCGACCGTGGCCGTCATCGCCCACAGCGACAGCGCCGTCGCGCTTTTTTCCTTCGGATATGAGCCGAGCAGAATTGCCTGCGAAAGCGGAATCAGCGGACCCGCCACGGCGCCCTGCAACACGCGTGAGGCGAGCAGCACGATCAGATTCGGCGCGACGCCGCACAGCCACGACGAAAACACGAACAGCACGATGGCGGCCACGAACAGCCTGATCTGGCCGACGCGTTGCGTGAGCCAGCCCGTCAGCGGAATCGCGACGGCATTGGCCGCGGAGAACAGCGTGATGACCCACGTGCCTTCGTCGACGGATACGCCGAGATTCCCCGAGATGGTTGGAATCGCAACATTGGCAATGGATGAATCGAGCACGTTCATGAACGTCGCGAGCGCGACGGCGATTGTCGCAAGAACCAGCTTTGCGCCTGTGAGCGGCGGCGGTGCAAGTTGCGTCGAAGGATTCATCTTGCTTCCAGTCTGAAGTTTTCGACAGGTCCGGCGTGTCTATCTGGCCTGTCAGACGATTGAATGAACCGGAACGCGACTGCCCGGTGCGCTCCGGGATGCGATCTAGCCGGCGTGCTGTTTAGTGCCGCTCTGGTCGCTTGCATCGCGCTTTGCGGGAGGCGTCGACAATACGACGTTGCCCGTGGACCCTGCATGCAAAGGGACGATGTTCCGCGCGATGACCTTCTCGATCTCGGCATCGGCCTGCGCGCCGTATTCGGTAAAGACATCCGTGCGATATGACGTGTTCATGGCCGCGCCGAGTTGCCGTCCCGTGTTGCCGCGCGTATCCACATCGACATCCATCGACAGACCGATGCGCAGCGGATGCGCTTCGAGTTCCTTCTGATCGAGCTGGATGCGCGCGGGCAGACGCTGGACGATCTTGATCCAGTTGCCCGTCGCGTTCTGCGCGGGCAACGTCGCAAAAGCGCTGCCTGTGCCCGCCGAGAAGCCGACGACGCGGCCGTGGTACTCGACCTTGCCGCCATACACATCGGCCGTCAGCGTGACGGGTTGACCGATGCGCATGTTGCGCAACTGGCTTTCCTTGTAGTTCGCATCGACCCACACGCCGTCGAGCGGCACGATCGCCATCAACGGCGTGCCCGGCGACACGCGCTGGCCGACCTGCACCGAGCGCTTCGCGACATAGCCGGTGACGGGCGCGGGCAATGTGTTGCGCGCATACGCGAGGTAAGCGTCGCGTACTTTCGACGCGGCGGCTTGCACGTTCGGGTGCTGTTCGATCGTCGTGCGGTCGGTCAGCGCGCGATTGGCTTCCGCCTGTTGACGCGCGGCGTCTAGCGCGGCCCGCGCGGCCGTCACGGTGTCGCGCGCGTGCGCGATGTCCTCGGCCGAAACGGCGCCCGTATCGGCGACGGCCTTGCGGCGGCGCAAATCGTCCTGCGCGCGGGCCAGATCGGACTGCTTCTGCGCGACGTTCGCTCGATAGAAATCATTGTTCACGTACAGGCTGCTCACCTGACGCACGGTCTGCCCGAGCGTCGCTTCGGCATTGCCGAGCGCGACTTTCGCATCGGCGCTGTCGAGCGTCACGACCGGGTCGCCCGCCTTTACGATCTGCGTGTCGTCGGCATTCACGGCGACGACGGTGCCGGCCACCTGGGGCGTCAGTTGCACGAGGTTGCCGCTGACGTACGCATCGTCGGTCGATTCGTGGTAGCGCGCATAGGTCATGTAGTAAGCGCCATAAGCCGCCGCCGACACGACGACAGCCATGCCCAGCAGCGCGAGCAGCGTTTTGCGCTTGCCTGTGTCAGGTTCGTTTGCAACGGAATCTTTCGTCGGTGTCGCGTCATATTTAGCGCCCGTTGCTTGCGTCTTTTGGCGCTCCGTTGCGTTGATTTCGCTCATTTCAGGTCTCCGGCAGATTGGGTGGGCAGCCGCTCAGCGCGCGGCAACGACAGGCGTGTTGGATGCGGACGCATCGGCGCGCGGTGGCGCCGCGGAGTTCGCGTTCGACGTGTCGACGAAACCGCCGCCCAGCGCGGAAGCCAGCGCGATCTGCTGGTCACGGCGGCTCATGCGCAGATTCGCAACGGCCTGATCGGCGGAAAGCGCGTTGACGTCGGCGTTCAATACGGTCAATTGATTCGTCAGGCCCGCCTTGTATTGCACTAGTGCGAGCTTGTAGGCCTGGCGCGCGGCGTCCTGTGCCGCCTGCGCATCGACAAGCTGTGCGTCGGTCGAGCGCACGTCGGCCAATTGCGTCGCCACTTCGCTCAGCGCGGTCACGAGCGCCTGGTTGTAGGTCGCGACGGCATGGTCGAAATCGGCATAGCGGCCCTTGAGCCTGGCGCGCAACTCACCTGCGTCGAAGATCGGCAGATGGATGGCGGGGCCGACGGATGCCGTGCGGCTCGCCGCCGTCAGGAAGCGGCCGAAGCCGAATGCGTCGAGCCCGATCGCAGCGCTCAGATTGATGTCCGGATAGAACTCGGCCTTCGCTTCCTTCACGTCGTGCGTCATCCCGTCGACGCGCCACCGCGCGGCCGCGATGTCCGGGCGGCGGCTTACGAGATCGGCGGGCAGGTTGTCGGGGAGCTTCACTTCGTCGCCGATGCCGAGCGTCGGCCGGGCGATCCGCAGTCCGCGATCGGGACCGGCGCCGAGCAGCGCGGCGATCTGATAGCGCGTCGTGAGGACCTGTCCGTCGAGCGACGTCAGCGCGGCGCGACTCGTCGCGAGATTGGCTTGCGCGGTCTTGCGTTCGACTTCCGTATCCAGTCCCGTCGCAATGCGCCCTGCAGTGATGCGCTCGATCTGCTCGCGATGCGTGACTTCCTGTTGCGCGATGTCGCGCAAGACATACAGGCGTGCGAGCTGGTTGTACGCGCGGGCAAGCGATGTCGTCAGCGTCAGCTTGACGACTTCAGCATCGGCCCGGCTTGCCTGAAGTTGCGAGATCGCTGCCTTCAGCGCTTCGCGGTTCTTGCCCCACAGATCGAGATCGTAGGAAGCAGTCAACAGGCCCTTGTTCTCCGTCTGCCACGAGCCGCCATTCGGAGGCGGCACGAGCGCCGTGCCCGAGTACTGCTGGCGCGTGAGCGAATAGTTCGCGTCGATACGCGGCATCGTGCCGGCTCTCGCCGTTTCGCTATATGCGGAGGCGGCTGCCACGCGTGAACGCGCCTGATCGAGCGTCGGGCTGCTCGTCAGCGCTTCGTCGATCAGCGCCTTCAGTTGCGCATCGCCGAACTGATCCGCCCAGTTGGCTGCGGGCCAATGGCCCTGTTCGGCAGGAATGCTTTGCTG
>Ga0255336_100810_pt1 | contig 34404 bp, 27 predicted proteins | sample MeOH1_35cm_T3_17_FD_189102 | JGI IMG/M metagenome (GOLD analysis project Ga0255336, IMG submission 189102) | Sandy soil microbial communities from University of British Columbia, Vancouver, Canada - MeOH1_35cm_T3_179 | ecosystem: Engineered > Artificial ecosystem > Sand microcosm > Unclassified ...
GGCACTCGCCCGTCTGTACATCCCACAGCCGCACCGTGTTGTCGTAGGAGCCCGATGCCACCTGCGACCCGTCAGGCGAGAAGACCACGCTGGTGACCCTGTGCGAATGCCCTTCGAGGGTGTGCTGGCACTCGCCCGTCTGTACATCCCACAGCCGCACCGTCTTGTCCCATGAGCCCGATGCCACCTGCGACCCGTCAGGCGAGAAGACCACGCTCGTGACCCAGTTCGAATGCCCTTCAAAAGTTTGTAAGCATGCACTCCACTGCTCCGGTAGTCCACGTGCCACTTGGATATTTTGCAACCTTTGCTCCTGAAAAGTATTTTTAACTATGCTCTTTGAAGGGCAGAAATGCCAAGCAGACCCGTATACTTGTAGTGGCGCCTGTGCGGCAATAGAGTTGAAGGTGAGCACACATCGCCGGGCATCTTGGAGAAAGGTCATTATTTGACAATCATCATCTGCCACAATTGATTGTAATATGTCAATCAAACCAATGCTCTCGAAGACATTATCAAGTAGGCTCAAGCATTCGAGCCAGTGGAGAAAATGCTGGCGAAGGAATCGGGCAACATCGTCGCCGTCACCAATCTTCCGCCCACTGTGCTGGATATGATAGACCCAGTAGCGGCAAGCGTATTGGAGATGCTGGGGAATGCAGGTCTCAATGGTTGCGTTGTTAATCTCATTTCGGAGAGCCCCGGGACGCTCTAACTGACAGATGTCCTTCCGTAAGCCTTCTGAACTCTGGAGCAGTGTGAGGCATTTATCGGCCAGATAACCGTGTGTGGTAGACTCATCAATCGTAAATTGTCGTCCTAGAGCAGAATGGCTTTTCTTCACCAGGAATTCCCGAAAGGAGAGATGGAGCGAATGAACCGGTGCATTAGGATCGGTGGGAACCCAAAGGACGGAGTGAAGAAGTCGCAGCTGGTCATCAACATCCGTCTTCTCGACGTCGAGCAATTTGGCCAACGACACCGTGGATAAGGGGTTAGCAAGCAGGACAATGGAGCCGACAATAGCACGAAAATCGCGGCAAAGCTTTTCCTTCTCCTCGACATCCTCCACGCCAATCACCATCTGACTGAGCACGGGAAGATAGGTACTCTCCAGTTGTGACCTCTGCCCGATAGGCTGATCAAGGATTTGATCGAGTCGCTTCAATGGATTGCCATTCAACTCACTGACAAAGCGGCAGATCGTCGCAGCCACAATGAAGAGTGGAACGGCTAATTGAGTCAAAGTGCCCAGCGCCTGGACACCCGGCCAATCGGGAGCCAAGGACTGGTCAGGGTGGTCATCTCGAATCCGCGTAAGTTCATGTTTCAGATAGACCCAAATGTCATGTTGGATCGTGCGAGGTGGGATGTCGTGCAAAATAACATCACGATGCATCTTTGCATCCATCTTGTCAAACCCGAGGCGAATCGGCAGCTCAGGTCGGCTAGTCAGAAAGACTCGTGTATTGGTGTCGCTGAGTCGTCGTAGCTGAGAGAGGATGATATGAACATGATTTCGATCACATTCGTCAAGAGCATCGATCACCAAGATAGAGCTCCGTGCCTGAGTGGGGTTAGCACGTAAAGGTTGGAAGATCAGCTTGTCGAATTGTTCCTTCAGCGCTCTGCCCGCGATCCCTGGATCGTCATCGATGGCCTTCTGGATATGAGGCCTCAACGCCGGTATCTGGCGAACCAGTTCGTGAACAATGGTAGAGAAAAATAACCTGGCATTCTCGCGATCACGCTCTCCTCGCTTGAAGAAGAAACTCGCTCCAAGCTGACCCCGGTCGGCGAATGTCTGCGCCACCGTGCGAGATATCGTCGATTTGCCGGTGCCAGCCATACCCTTCAACCAAAAGATGCATTCACCATCGACATCCTCTGCCCACTTGTCGATGTGTCTGAGTAAGTCGACTCGAGTGTCAGGATGGCATCGCGCATCGAGTTCATCTTGATAAGAGTTGAAAGCTGCACCAGCTGCCACTGGGAGCTTGCTGAGATCGAGTTTAGCCTCTAGCTTATCGATGCTGGTCTGGATAATACGCATGTCTTCCATAGACTTCAAAACCTGTCGGAGATATTCTTGCTGCTGCTTCGCGGCTGTCCGGTCGACGGCGCTCAAATCTCGATCACAGTTCCTTGCCTCGATATCGGCACGGCTGGCCATCTTGTCACACCTATCCTCAAAGGTGGACACATCTTCGGTTCGCCAAAATGCGTCAAATCCACGGGCGATGCTGTGTTTTTGATAGATCCGGATGGCGCCCGCCAAAAATCGTAATATCAATGCATGAAACTCGACCAAGCAGGATTCAAAATTCACCCGTGCCGGAGTGGCAGGAAGGGTGGCCGAATAGTCCATGTACACTTGCAGTCTGTTCGACAGGTAGAGAGCTGTTTCGAGGCCGAGGAGGAGAGTCGCCATTTGGCTTTGTTCGGAAATGGCAGCCTGAGCGCAGTCAGCATGAAATTCATTTCCACACGCTTGTGATGCTGTGAACACGTTCTGCAATGCCTACCCCGAGAAGAACACGAATGCCAGCCCATGGAAGTCCGACATGCACAGGATCGGCATTGGAGGCGATATCTCCCACTTGCTTGAACCGATCTAACCATTTCACAATATTGTCCGCCTTCTCTCGCAAGACAACTGTATGTCCACAGAATGGGACGGTCCATCTCTTCGACTCGCATATCACCTGCTTCTCTCTCGTCGCCGTGAGCGCCTGCTGCACGACCGCATCGACATCCGTCGCATTGGGCAGAGTATGTTGTCGAATAGTGTCTTGATCTTGCTGGGAGAGAAGTAGGAACACTCGATCTTGGAAACCTTGTGGCCCAACGATCGACGTTGCCGAAGAGTTAGGCGGGGCGGGAACGTTCTGACAGCTGCCGCCAGCGGAACCAGGAGAAAAGAGTTGCCGCAGCCGATCGCGTTTTCTGGGACGTGTCGGTAGAGCCATGATAGCATTTCTCAGTGTGAAAGGAAGTAGGAACAGCCCATGGATGGCGAGAGACGTGAAAGAGTTGACTTGGTCAGGACTGTCTTTTCGAGGTGAGGCTGAATGCCAGCGCGGTTCTGCCCGACCTGGATGGCGGGGCTACAGCCTGAGCAGCGAGAGGGTGGCTGTTCATGGCGTCAGGCTGGCCCATTTCGCAGCCCATGCTTTCTCTAGCTCAAGCGTTGAGCTTCTGTGACCGAAGGTTAGAAGATGAACCAAGCGAGCTGAGTTGGTTGACTGATTCTCAGAGAGCCTACGGAGGTGTTTAGGGAGGGAGGCAAGGCGATCATGTGACATAATGCCTGTGTTCTCCCGACAATAACTGTTAATTGAGTGTCTTGGAGTACCTCGATGACCACCTTGTTGGTACTTGTCCAGCGATTCTTCCAGTGCTCAAGTCCTTGGTCCACATCAGTGTTGTACGATATACGAGCGACATGAATTTCTTATTGCCTAGCTGCACAATCTCAAGGAATGGCCTAGATCAAGTCTTTACGAAACACCAATGTTCTGATCACCCTTTTCATGTGATTCGGCGCTGTTTATGACTACCGTACGTCCAGGAAGCCAGTTGAGGTGTTCTGCTACTGATTGCTTTGGTAAAGCCTGGTGGGCGCTTCCATGCTAAGTGGCAACTGCAGGAGTATGACTCTCCTCTTTCAGGCATATGCTGAGCAGCCAGACTTATGCAGATATACGACCAAGACTCGGTGGCTTTTCAATGACATGATCTGCTCGATGTCCATCCTGGACCAACTCTCCGCGGATAGCAACATCCACATCAACATCAACAAATTGACAAATCGCCAACACCGATAGCTTGTTTGTTACTCGCTCGCCACCAGTTGACGCAAACTCTGGCCGAATTTGATAGTCTTCTCCAGAGCTTATCCTGCAACGACGTGCAGCGTCTACGAGGCTGAAATAGACTCCGAAATGGGCCGGGCCGGGCGGCAGGGCTCGAGGCTGCCCAAATCACGGCCCAAACCCAGCCCTGAGCCCAGCCCAGCCCTATAGCCCTGACCCTAGCCCCACCTTTTTCGCCGTCTGGGCTAAACACCCTTCTGTCCTGGATCCAGTGGCAACGAGGACATGCATACACTTTGTCGTGCTGAAAGCTCCACGACGCCTGAGTGGGATTTGTATTTCCTCCTCCATCATGCACAATGCAGATGGCCGAGACTCAGGCATACACCCTGTTGATCTATTCGAGATCAAGTATGTCGGAGTCGCTTGGTCACCGACAATCGCTAACACCAGTCTTGGAAGCATCTACTGGCAGTCGACACGGCTGACAAGCACATCCGGATCCGGTCGACAACACCCCATCAATTGTACAACATGGTGAATGACGAGCGAGACTTTCAATAGGCTTTGGAACCCAGCATACTCTCCTTCAAAATCAGAACAACTTCGGTGGCTTCCCCTTATTCGCAACCACATTCCTCACATGCGCTTCCCACCGCTTGCTGATCCCCGCCCACTCCTGCGAATTGAGATAATGCTCCTCGTCAAAATCTGCCAGATCAAATTCGGGCATATACAAGCCGATGATCCCCTTCTCCAACACCCCATCATCAACGACGCCCGCCTCCCTCAGTATCAGAACCGGTAGTCCAATCTGATATGCCATAGCCGGTTCAATATGCGACCAAGGGCTCGTAAGCCAGACATCATTGATATCCTTGGCTTCGAATTTCCGACCCGCACGGACAGTCTTCGTGCCTTTGTCGATGTGAGTTCGTCGAAAGGCGATGCATAGTAATCCGTTGGATTCGGCCATGAGGGACCGGATGGCTTCGAGAGGCGCTTCGTCGCTGTAGTCTGTCACTCCCAGTGTACGGGGGAGCATGCCGCGGTTTTGGAGCCAGGAGCTCAATTTGTCGATGAATTCTTGTTGGGCGTGGTTGATTGGTTGTGGGCGCGAGAGGAAGATTGAGATGGGCATTGTAGCCTCTAGCTCTATGGTTGCCGCTCGAGTGCCGATTACCAGAAATACACTTTGATTCACGACAAGGCTCGAGCCATGGATAAGGCTGTGAGATAAGTTCAATTGCGATGAGAATGTACAAGTTTGCATGGATTTCAGGCGTCTTTTTCTTGCCCAGCTTTGGCTAGTGTATGCAATGTGCTGGCAAGCGTGAGGCTTGCATAAGACTATGCCGACTGGAGAGATAGCCGGCAGTATAACTACGTAGGACACTGGTTTACTATCTGAAACTACGAGGAACGAAATTGTGATCAGGCTTTTACACTGCCCATCCTCCAAATGTTGTGGACTGAGGTATCGGCCGCGCGGCGCGGTCACGGCTGCCAATGCCTTCAACACCCCACACCAAACCATCATCCAGCGCTCTTGCACCAACTCGACAGCCTAGCCGCGCACAAACACTCTCGGCCAAGGTAGACGGATCGAATAGGAACATGAGACAGCGACCGGTGCAAACGCAGCTGCAGCAACAAGGCCAACAACCGGAACCGATATAGGGCCAGGAGCGTTCGCTTTGTGGCTGTCCAGATGTCAATGGGCCTTGGCAGAAGAAATCACAAAAGATAGAAAGGTAGACTAACCACTGCTAGGAGCAGAAAGCACCAGAATGTCCTCCACCCCAAAAGGCGAACCTCCTCTCACCCTCAGCAACTGTCTCACCACCAAGCTGAAACTCCTCCCCAGTGACGTCAACAGACTCTAGTCCATCCACCTCGAACGCCGGCTCCTCCTACTCCTCCTAGAGTGTTAGCATTGTATTATGAGCATTCCAGTCCAATTGGATCCCGCCAGATCAGCACCTCTAGAGCATCGTTTCTAGCATCCACCTCCGGGGTGTCAGTTCTTGCACTCGGCCCCTTCTTGGCACCCTAGTGCCAATTTCAGCACCCAACTTAGGGTACCCATTTCAGTACCTCACCTCTAACTTAGGGCGTCCATCTCTACCACCTAGGCGTCCATTTCTGGCACCAACTTAGGTGCCTGTAAAGCTATTAATTACCGAACTCGTTCAGCTATCAAAGAACAATTATGGTCACATTTACCACGCAAGCTCAGCCCGTATAAGGTGATTCCGTACAGTAATTAGCTCATCACAACTTGAACCCTTTACCCTCTGCTGAACTCTGAGATCCTGACTGCTTCATAGTCTGGTCATCTGCTGAGCTGTCTGTCATGGCAACAATCCGCGACCGTCGCGGGCAGGAGTAGTGTGTTTCAAGAGGAGGGGCATGAGGGCAAACCCATACATATACTCATCGCCCATGCCCCTAGGTGCTGGAGGAGGCAATCTTAGAGTCTTGCATGCTACACGCCAGATTGTTAGCTAAGTTGGCAGTCTGACGGTGTCCTCCTGTACCCTATCAAACCAAATCAACTCCTCCAACTCAATCTCAAGGTGCAGACCCATCTTAACAGCCCTATCGTTCTCCAATCTAAACTCCGCCCTGAGAGGATCATCACCGCCTTCCAAGAAATCGCTCAGGTGCGCAATGTATTTCGTCTGCTCACAGACATGGTCGAACGTGAGCGTGAACCCCATGGATCGATCCGTGGCGTCGATAAAGAGCTTGTCATTCTTAATCTGGACCGTCAAGCCGTGGTAGCCCGGGTTCCAGTACCCGCCGGTGTAGGCGCTGAGCGGCAACTTCTGCGGCTGTGACTCCTTGATACCAGGGCACAGTTTTTGCCGCAGCTCTTCTGAGTTGCTGCTGCTACTTTTATCGTCCGAGTCATTTCCGGATTCAATTTTATTCCAATCCGGTCGTTCAGCCTCTGGTACTTTGAGGACCTCGTCGATCAATTCTCGTGTCAAGATGGCGGCAACATTGCCCCCTCCGCCTGAATTCCCGAAGATGGCACCGCCGAACTTGAAGTCAGGGAGCGGAAGAAGCTTCGTCCTACGAGACAGGTTTTGATTAAACGGTGAACAGACCTCAGCCAAAAGTCAGCCAGTCCTCGGTCGAGTGAGCAAAGGCCGCCTGGGGTCAGCTGTTGGAAAGAGTCGGGATTCGACGGTATAACAACAGAAAACGATCGGTAGAGGAGTTTGTGCCAGCGTGGAGGCACTTACCGTGAGGTCTTTCAGCATCGGTTGAGGTTGGTCTCTGGATCAGATCCAAGCGTTTTTTATGGAGGTCCGCAAAGATGCCCAGAGACGGGGCGTTCATCGGATGTCCGATCTGTGAAGTTGATCCTTCCCACGTCCCGTCTCTTTGCTCATGTTACCGCAGGCATGTGATCCAAGGCCAGAGGGTGCCGTGACCTGTCGACGATCTGATGACAGGGACAGACGGCACACTGATATTCGCCGTCAGGCGCGTGCCTCTTTTCGATGCCTCACAGAGTTCTCGGTGTCTTGCGCCCAAAGAAAAGTCCAAAGGGCCAGAGATGATGTGAGGATCGACGGCCACCAGGAAAAGCATATCACCTCGACAAAGAAGAATCAGAACCCTTCACCGCTACGTACTGTGAGGCATCTCCATCTTCTTCTCCTTCCTCTCCTTCCTCTCCTTCCTCCTCCCTTGTCCGCCCTAGGAGTTTCCTGGGGGTCACTAACCTGCCGCTTAGCTGGACTCTCGACGAAATAATTACGGATGATGCTACTCAACAAGGACTACCGCTCCCGACGAAGATACGGTCAGAGAACCTTGTCTACAGTCCGGGTATGATTTGACTACATGTCCTTACTCTAATTTAATCAACATCGGATTCGGAGCGGCTTCGACCCAAGGGTTTTCATGGATGACGCGTGCCCTATCCTCTTCTCGCTCAATGAGCATGACATTAAGGAAGCACCACTCCACCGGTGGGAATTTATCCTCGTCGAAAAAGGTGCAAGATTCCGTCACGATGTTTGACCTCGACAGAAGCATAAACTCATAGATGCTACTCGTCTTAACCATCTTGGCTTTCCAGTCCTTACCCAGTATAATGGAGCCGACGGATCTCCCCAAGGTATCTGATATGATCATGTTTTCGTGGTTGTCCCATGCAGTTCCACCAAAACCATTGAGTTCGAAGGATTCTCCGGTCAGGCGAAACTCTGCAATACTGGTCCAGCATGCTAAGAAACGAGGAAGTTCCCAAGATTCGTCCGATGTGGTCGCTTCAGACCGAGATTGAACAGATTCAAGAAAATTCTGCGGCGGACTGCCTTGGCGGACAACCTTGTTGGTTGAAGCGATCTGGCGTTGTGCAGGATGGTCGTGAGCGCCATGGATGGTAAGACGAATTGCCACGCCAGATTGATTGATCATGAACCAGTCGACCTCGGGGCAAATGAAGCCGATATATATGTTGTCGTACTTCACCTCAGTATCCCAGCCAGCCCATGACCAGCTGGGAAACGGGGTCGTTGTCGAATTTCCCTCCGAAATGGATCGACGTATGTGAGGTCCTGTCTCTATCCAGAGAAGTGCCTCATCAAAATAGGCTTCGGGCAGCCCGGCCCAGAAATCTGTCTTCATCACTCTTTGCAAGAGAGATAAGATGCCCTGAAAGGCAAAGATAATGTCCCCAGGATTTGACATTTGCCTCGGGGAATATTGATCCAGCAGGCTTGAATATCTATTCATCCTTTCCACTGGACTCTCATACGGACTGCGAGAGATCCATGTAATGTCTTGGAGTCGAACTTTCTCGCGATCGGCGTATGTCGCGGATGTATTCGACAAGGATCTGCCAGGGTAGACAGCCGGAAAAGGCATACTTCCCTCCCCGACTGCATCCTCACAATATACATTGCAAGAACATTGGAAATAGAGCTGCATCTCCGTAAAAAACAGTTTCCTTTTGGACAGTCGATGTTCTTGAAATGTCCAGGCACGCTCGCTCCATCGACTTTGCATGATGGCCAGATCAACTGAAAGGAATGTGGTGGAGAGGGCGAGACCTTGCACCTCCTCGATGTCTTGCGGGGATATTCGGGACCCAGACCGATAACCTGGAAGGCCATCGTATCCAGCGAGACCGAGTGAAGAATCTGGGGGGGCACATATAATCGTCGCGAACGCGGCGCTGTAGATCCGATCCATCTGTTGTATTTGCCTCCGTCTGTGCTCCTCGACGTCTTGGATAATACATAACGCATCCACCCAGAGATAAGTCTCTCCGAGCTCGTCCACGCAGCGGATCGTGTCACAAACCACCGGAGGGAGGTTCTTCAGTATACTGTTCAGTGCTCCGGGGATGAGTAACTCGGATACGGACGAGGCCGTGGTCATAAATGTGTCAGTTGAGTTCTGCGGCCAGCAATAGCTCAGAGCGATATACCTCGCTTCTTGAGGCAGTTCTCGAAGACACATTTCTCTGACATCCACGACGAAAAGCTGCTCTGGAAATGGGTCGGCAGAGGTCTCTCCCGGATCAAATGCTGGGACCTCGCAAAAGTCGCCATGTTCAATCTCGCAAATGCGGAGCCATTTCCGAGCGAGAGTGATATCCACCCGCTCTGGGTTCAACGCTCTGCCATGGAAAAGGGATTCTTTTATTTGAGCCGCACTGGTGGCCAGAAGTTGGATGTCTCCCGCATGTCCAATATATGGCCTTGGATCCTCAATAGCCCCAATCCCGATTCTGTATGCCTTGTGGCTCGAAGAGGGTGTTTGGCCGGTCGGTAGGGTCCCCATGCTCGCTGTATCTTCACTATCGTCGCTAGCAAAGAGATAGCTATATATGTGATATTCGACGTTCCTGCCGTTCTCCACACATTCCTCTAAAAGCTCTTCCGGTGTGACCCACTCGTATCGAAGCCATCTCTTACAAATAGCGTTGATCACCAACCGACAAAATGAGCAATTGCTGCTTCTCTGGTATATTTCTGATAGATAGCCGAGTTTGGTGGCTTCGGAACTTGGTCTAACGAAAATGCTGTCCTCGTGGGAAACATTCACTTCGGATCGAAAATAATGGGCGAAGTCGATAGCTGCGCAGATGGTGCACATTTGCTGTCAATTTTCTCGTTTCAAACCTGAAAAGACTATTGGCTTCATCGGTTCAGCGTGCCAGAAGCTCACACAGTGGGCAAGATGCCTCGGCGTAGCGTGAAACCAGTGTTCGAGGACACACTCTCAGAACGTACCTCCGAGTCCTCGCAGGTGGGACAAGGTGAGAGAACAATATTAGCGGCAAACGGTACAGCTAGTGAGGTACACCCCGGACGACGAATACCCCTGCTGGCCCATTGTGCTTCTCTTATGGTAAGCGATGGACAAATGGTCATGTGGCTCTCAGACCATGAGCAGAGGTCAGAGGGTTTGTCCTCCTGCGGCGCTCAATGTCATGGCGGCTTGGCACGTGGTATTCGTCCGCTTAGGCAGCAGCTGCACTTGTTGGTGAAAGCTTGGTGCAGAATAATATTCTGATTCCGTCAGCAATTCGGCCAGGTAGAAAATTCAAATCTTGGAGAGCATCCATCAGACCCACCTACGGTCGATGAGCTAGCAGCTCGAGCTGCAGCCAGAGGCTACAAGAGGGGGCCACACAGAAAGAAGGGCGAGCTTCATCGCAGGACCCATCCAGTCGGCCCCATCCAGTCGGCTCAGCCAGTTGACCCCCGACCAGTTGACCCTCAGCCAGCGGACCCATAGCCAGTTGACCCTCGACTAGTGGACCCTAGCCAGTTGACGTGGCCGAATGGTTCTTTGGGGGTTTCACTCGAGTCACCGGAAGAAGGACAAAACAGAAGTCTATCACATAAGTTGGTGGAAGGGCGTCTTCTCGATCTGAAAGAAATAAGGACTTACATCAATAGTTCATTCGCACGAGTTTTGTGACGGAGGGAGTGGTGGTCAACAAACACCGACCCAAGTATAACCTTCCCGCCCAGGTCACCCTCTGGACAAAAGATGATATGATCTTATTCCGGAGCGGTATAGGATCTAGACTACACCATTAATGTCTTTTGCTGGACCAGCGCTAGGCTATCTGACTTTTTCACTGGCGGCCTTCGATACGAGGTGAGAGTGACCCGTTTAGCCAAATGGTGTTTCATCAATAAAGCGTTTTGACTGGCCAACTCCATGTTACACAACAACAAATGCCCCAAGCGCATTCATATATCACTCAGCCAATGATCCCCAATCACCACCTTCCGGCACAGACCTCCTGTCATGACCAGGGTCATGCCAAGACCAGGTATATAGGATACGCCTCGTAGGCCCAACGCTTAGAGCTCTCTAAGCGTTTGAGTCTTTGTACATAGCGCGCCAATACATACATAGCTCCTGCTCGTCGTTCCTAACACCTCCCCGACAGAAACACTGGTATATCATCCCACTCCCACTTGCACAAAATCTTCCCTAATGGATACCCTCGCCGATCGAGTTCCTCAAACACTCCCCTACACCACTCCATCTTCTGCCCGTCTGTGCTTGAAAACACATCATCGCTGTCCGCAAAGGGAAAAACACATTCTGAGGTCCGAGAATGTGCATTTCTTCCGAGAGGAGATACTCCATTGATTGAGCAATCATTGTCGCTGTCTCTAGGGTTTGTCTCCGGATGACGTCTTTCTCCAGGGGTAGGATGAGGGAAGACGTTGGATGGACGTCACCAGGGGACGAGGAGGAGATTGTGAGGATGTTGTTGTAGAGCAAGAGGAGTGCTGCCCAGTAGAAGAGGTGCATTCGCGCGATTTCGAAAGTTTTAAAGTGCAGAGATGTCGGGAAGACGGATCCAAGTTCGGAAACAGGACTAGGACAAAATGGCGAACAAGTCCGCTCGCAATAGAGCGGCTCGGAGACCTTTCTTGGAAGTTCTTGATACCAGTTCTCGAGTTGGGAATGGAATTTCCACCCCTGTTCCAGAAGCTCTATTCTCTGTGGATGGGAACTTTCCGACTCGGGCACTTTGTTGATTCGTTCCGTCTTCTCAATTAGGGTCGGAATTTGTGCCATTATGTCTAGCAGTTGGTGGAAATCCGATTTGGGGCGCGTATTCCATGGGATCGTTAGCCAGTTTTGTTCGCCGAGGTATGTTGGTTTGCGTATAGCTAATGCGTGAATAATCTGTGGGGATGAGCTGCTGTTACGTCAATCTAGGAACCAAAACTTACGCCAGTAGGTCTAAAGCCCAAGAACAGACGATGGCTCGGCTCAACAATGTGCAACTCCGGACCTCGAAGCTGGGACAAGCTTGAGATACCTTCAACATGGCTTACCCATCCATAAGTATTCTCTCCCGAGACTTCTAGCACCTATCCACACAGTCAATAACATGTAGTCATATCGGGATAACGTGCTCGCCTCAAATATGGACAATGTTATGCAGCTAGCGAGAGTCTGTTCCTCGAAGATGAGGGTATCATTCGAGAGAATATCTTGGAGCCATCTGAGAGCCCTGCCGTAAGTTGCCGTCCCTTCACGTCGGAGCTCCTCGTCGCCGCGTTTTCGACCCAGACGAACCATACTCAATGCTGACATTGCGAGATCCAGGGAAGTGTGACTCCCTTGTAACCGGGCAATAGCTCGGAGCCAAGACCCGGGGCTCTTGTGTTCATCTGGCGATTCCGCTTTTTCTCTGGGGATGTAGTTGTCCAGGAAATCAACGAACAAGTCGCCGAGACTGGACGCATTTCTCGGGTCCTGAAACTTTTGGCCTTTCGATGTAAGGCCGTCTTCTATCCCAAGAATGCTGTTAGGCTCATGATTTTCAACAGCGGAGTCGTAGATTATATACGAGGGTTCTGTAAGTGAAGCCAAAGGCTGAGTCCGTGCCAACAAGGTATCGTGATCCAAAGCGCTCAAATTCTTGAATTGCCGGACACGCTGGTATCCCGCACATACACGATTTCCCTTCCTGCATCGACCGCAAGACGGTTTCTCCCCATCACACTATAAGCCAATTAGTCCCGGTCACAACCTCTTTGAGAATAGATGGGAATGCACGAATAGTATACGTACTCGAATCTTCCGTTTCTTGCAGGTATTGCAGCCCTTTGATTTTCCCGCAACGCCCACCATCACTGCAAAGAGTCCAATTCGGTAGCGTGCGAGAGTTCTTATGCAAATCTCGAATCTTGTTTCCCTTTTGAGTGGATGCCCATTTCGAAGTGTGAGTTGATGTTGATAAAAGTGTGTACGCGGTGCCAAGTCTTGAGGAGTGAAGTAGCTGTCACGTAATGCACGGCCCATCCAGCCAAGAAAGGCTTCGAGACGTCAGACATCCACTGACGACCCTCCACCCCTGAACCCTCTCCATCTTCAGCTCTTCCTTTCACTCGAGTGCGCAGCCCGAATTGTCTGGAACCTCCGACCTGCGTTGCACAATGTCTGACGCCACCTGCCAATCTGCGTTGCGCAATGTCCGATACCTCCTGCCGACCTGTGCAGCCTGATACTGCTCAGCCCCCAGCATCGACTATCCCTACTCCCCCCTCCCGTATGCACCTACAGCCAGATGAGTCCGGATGCTCCTGCTTCAACACAACGACATCTGCAACAAGATCTCACTGCTGCTGGAGCCCACGAGTCGAGGAGAGGATTGCGTGCCTGAACAGTCTGACAGGATGTGCTCAGTCGAGTGAAAGATCTCGGCCGGGACTCCAATAGCAGAAATCCCCCACCAAATGGACTGAGACGGCAGGACGATTGACATGGAAAGCCCTCGACGATCTGGCCACTCAAGTGGCGCAAAGGAACTGCCACGCGTCCTGGATATGCAGCGGTGGGATCGGCGATAAAGACGATTCTGCCTTGCCGGCATATTTGGCTGACATGTAACCGGGGACTAGCGAGACTCTTTTGGCCAGGCAGCGAAGCCGTCCAGAGAAGATGAGCACGGACGGCAGGCGTGATCCCGTTTACCTGGAAGAGGCTGTGGAAGCAAATGCGACACAGATTCACAGTGAGAGACGGGAAAGATCAAGCGAAGAAGGGGTGCAGCGAGGTGCGACAACACCACCGTTGGGAAGCTGGCCAGCATGGCCGACATCGTCCGGCTGCTCTACCAACGGCATCACCGACAGAGGCCAAGCCAGCAGGCACCGTCGGCCTCCCTAACTGTCGCATCCCACCCAGCCCTCAGAATGGTATCGTGCCAGAGAGCATAAGTTGAAAGCGGAACGTCAGATCGCCGTAGAGGAGGCCGAGGAATCTCGACAACAAATGATGGCGCTAATCGGGAGCTTGCCTAATGCCATGGAAGCAGCGACAGCCGACGATTGCTCCTGTTGGCCTCCCAGGCCGAACTTGTGCAGACGAAGCAAGCCCTGAATTCGGCCACGGACGAATTGCAATCTCTCAGAGGGCGGCAAGCAAAAGTCGAAGACGAAGCCAGCCTCACAAGACGCCAACTGGCCGAAGCTTTGCGCACCACTGTTGAGAAACAGGAGTTTCGAGGATCAATTGCGAGAGAGCCGTGGTGATCGGGAATGGTTTGGACAAAATGTCTAGTGAGGATTCCAACAGCCGAAAGCATCAGAATGCCATCGCCGATCTCCACCACAGTGTTGGTCAGGGCCTCGACCGATTCTGGACGGGCGACGCGGGTGCCAGTCCGGCATTGGATCCGATGCCTTTAATAGTGAGAGCGAATGCCAGCATGGACCTGACATGGAGTGTTCTGTGGCCAACGGGGCTCGATCAGCGGACGCCAAGACCAACGAAGAATGGCAATCAATATCCCACGGAAAACGTTCATCTTGCTATCATCTACATGAATCGGCTTCCGATACTATAAACTGTCAAGACAATTGCGAAAGATGATTGCCTTCAAAGTCAAGAATACGTCAACGTTCGAACTCGCACCATTTATTGGATGTTCATACCCCATCTTCGCAACTCCAAATACCCTTCCCCTCACTTCATACTTCCGTCTTCTTTCTATAGACCTCTTCTCTCCTCTCTGCCCAACCCCTCACAACAACTAGAGCCATACACCACGCTATCAATGCAGCCGTCATGCCCATTGTTACAGTAGCAACCAGCATCGCATTCAGATCATTCTCAATCATAGCATCAACTGTGTCTCGATTCTGAATTCCCCACTAGTATCAGCCGCTGATCTGTGGAGCTATATGGGTCAAATATGACTTACACTAACCATCAGCATGATGCCTCCCGACATCAGACAGAATGAGGTGACGAACTCGGAGGGAGGCCGAGAAGGTGACCGAGATATGGGAGGTGCCATGTAGAGCATCAGATAGGTGAGACATCTTGATGCTGCTGCCCCGGTGAGAAGATTTCCAAACTGTCAATTATGAGCCGTCACAGCTACGAGAAAAATCAGGAAAGGTTACCCATTTGTGCATCATGGTCGACTCCACGGTCTTTTGCTGGTGGCCACCGATGATTATGCCTAGTAGAAAGATAATCATGGTCGGCACGGGATTGATGGAGTACCCAGGCGTCAAGGTCTGCGAATCTTCTGGCGTTGGTCTCTTCGAGAATCCCCGAAAGGCCTTGGATTCCACCATCATGCCGGACTATATCGCAGTCAGTATCATCGCACGGCCATCGATGAATATTGAAATTCACCAAACCGCCACCGATGAACAAGAGCGAAATAGCAACATGTTCAAAATCCTGTGCAACCCAACCCTCACCCCAAGCAGACAGATGCTCCAGAAAGACATTTGTGATTCCATAAGCGAAGATGACGAAACACTCAAGTCCTTCCATAGTGACTGATCGCCTCCATTCTGGGAATTGAGAGCCTGTCGAGGGTTTGAGATTCCATGCCCATCCAAGCCCGGCAAAGCAGCCCATCCAGCGGCATAGAGTCATGACACCGAAGCCAAAAAAATTCCACCTTTGATGGAATGGGCTAGGCCGTTGAAGATATGTTTCTCATGCTACATAATGTTAAAAGGTATCCAGAGAGACAAGACGGGAAGGCTTACGAATATTCCAGCCATAGTAACCATACCAGTGCAGATAGTCACAAACGCGAGGATGAACGCGAGGATGATCAACACGGCATGGGAGGTGTTGGATACAATGTCCACGATTCGGGCGATTCGATGGGAGCCAGCCACGTTGGACCAGCGTTTAATCCAAGAGATGGACCGGCTGTGTCGTCCTAGCACGGAGCGGGGAGGGAGAGCAACATCGTACAGTGTTTGGGAGTCGGTTCCGTTGGGGCTGGTCTCATCCTCACAGAAGCAAGGCCGACGGGTTGAGCCTGTCGCTTCTGGATGGTCATCACCACGAGGCTGTTCAAATCCATTCAAGAATTCTGAAGATGAGACAAGCGGCTGTTGTTCGTAGCTTGCACCGGGGATGGTTTTCAAGGACGTAGACTGCGAGAACCTTTTCAGTATCCTTGGAACGAATTGGAAAACAGCGATTCCCGTCAACACCCAACCAAGTTTATGATGTGAGTTATTGGGGTATAAGTCCGGTGTCTTGGAGTTATATGCCAAACCAAAGACTGTTCCAGTGGCGTGCAGCCCGAAAAATACTATTTGGGCAGGGCAAGCAAGATTGGAACGGGCCATATCCAACGTCACAACTGGATATATCAGCGATTGATTCTAAAGATGAGGCAGGATACATACAGATGGGAAAAGCTCCTATCCAACTCAGTAACATGAGCCCAATATGGCCATAAAGAATACTTGATGAGGTTGGCTCTCCGAAGTAGCTTTCGGCTGGTAAAGACAGAGACGTGGTTGCATTACCTCCATCAACACGAGCTTGGAGGTGCTGTGCCATGACTGGGAAGGCTCTGAGGACCGACACTATTATGTAAGCACGCAATTGAGGAGGCCCCATGCTGATGGGATGTACAAGGTAAGAATCGATAAATGGAGGATGGGCTGTAATAATGGCAGTGCCCGGAAAATGAACGTCCTGAAGTCTCCTTCATCTCTCATATATATAATCAGGAAACCGATTTGAGACCCCTGAACTTGATAACAATGATTTACGATTCAGAGACCCTCAACGTCTACCAAATTCGGATCTTGAAACTCCAAATGGACATGAACCAGGGGCATCCTGGGCATTGGATGCTTCCAAAAACTGACTTGTGGGGACGTTGGGGCCAAAATACGTGTACTTACGTGCACTGTATGCGCTAGGTTGAAATGGGCAGCATCTTGCGAGGTGTCTGCACAAGCCATATTTCAACCTAATTTCACTCAAAGGACATGCTAGGATTGAGGTCGGAGACCGCACAACAGGCACATTCCCAGTAGACGTCATCTCGCTCAAGAAGACGGTTCGTGGAGCCAAGAGACGCTCTTGGAAAACCCATCCTCATGTGGTCGCGTGCCCTCTGTCCACCCGAAAAGAGGATCGTAACAACGGCTCACAACAAGACCCTTCTCCATTCCATATTGACGGTCGGTATGTGGGCGGTGGCAACCCCAATAACCAGCTCACGACGAGAAAATAACTCCCCTTCGCTGTAGGTGGAGTCCAGCGCACACAGAGCGAGCCTCGCCGACCCATATACCGCACACATCGTCGGAGCCTCGGTGCCAGTCATCGCTTTATCCTGCACAATGCACATCGAATCAATCCAGATATTTGGCACCCCCAGAAGAAAAGAGACCGACAGGCATCTTGGAAGGTTCGAGGTAGAGAAGACAATGGGATGCCCTGTCGGAGCGCAGCTGCAGGTTGCCAATGCCACCCCGGCAGTGGCTCTGAGCAATATTTGCATTCGAGTGGAGATCATCCGTCTAGGAGAGAAGCCTGACCGTGTCTTTGCTGTCCAGTCCCAAGATCTCGAGGAGACGAGTCGGAAGGAAGCCGGCTTTGTCACGAACCGCAATCGGCAGGGCTTCTGATGATCACCCTGGCTAGCCCAAGAGAATCCGGCGAATGACTCTAGGCTTTCCCGTCCAAATTAGTTCCGTGAGTTTGGAAACATGTATACCTGCTCTTCAGAGTCTTCACAATCAGTGAGAATGGATTCCAATCAGGATTGGCTTTCGGGTAGTCCTGGGCCCTGGTTAGGTGGGTGGTCCATACCATGAGGCGGCTCCCTAATACTATAGATCTGGGCCGCATAGCGCGTAGCGGTAGCAACAGGGTGCACATCTGCCCAACGTACTATTCTGATTTCCGCAATTGACTAGCCGCGGGAGATTTCAGCATAGGGCATGTAACCAAGTTGCAGAGTATACGTTGCGCTATCCGCACAAGATGGACCCGGCTTACCAGTAGTCCCGGCCGGTAAATATGACGCCCATACAATGCCGGGTCGAGCTCCGCAAGTCTCCCAGAGACTTCACATGTCTCCCATCCCATCTAGAGAACGGTGACACAAAAGCGACAGCCAGACAGCAGACTGGTGGAGTACCTGGATAGAAGGATGATGCTGGGCGTTGTTGATGTGACTTCCCGTTCGGGCCAGGCTTGGGGATCTAGAAGGGAGCGGCAGAAACTGCAGAAAGAAGCTTCCAGGTCCATTTTGGCTTGTGATCATGACAGACTGGCAGAATCAAGTCGAAATCATCACAATAACTCCGGGCAACCCCATTTCGACACCCCACGCGCCACACATCACCACTGGTAGACGACCGTCGAATCCAGGCTTCATGTCTTGCGCATTATGTCTCTGAATGAAGCCTTTGATATAGAGGTGTGCTTAAACGTGCTCTGTGTGTTACGAGCTTGGCCCGAAGAGCGTCTTAGAAGTCTTTCGACTCGCTCCTCCTGCCTTGCAATATGGAACCCCTGCTGTTGCCTAGGCAACCTAGGTGCACCCTTCCTCCCTCCATAAACTCAATCCTCACACTTAGGGCACCGGAAGCTCTCGCGATACCCTCCCTGCTATTTAGAGTCATCGAGAGCGTCGATCGGCGCAACGATAACGGCTGAGGAGTAATATGCATCGATGCCGGGCTGATTTCCGTACTACAGAAAACGATCAGTGCCAACTCTCACTATCGTGGAAAGGTTCATTTGTGACGAACTTACCGTGAGGAATGCAACAGCAAGCTCTTTGAAGGCTTCAGAACCCGGACTGTCATTGAGCCACGTCACCTTTTGACGAGAATAGATCTGTTCCGCCTGCCACTCGCTGCCTCTGCTAGGACGGACATAACGCACGATGGATTCCGGATCTAGTTGACCTTCTTCCTCGTAATCCCTCCACAGGGTTGGACTACCTAAGGACTCTCCGAGAAGAGTGTCGCTTGTGTATATGTCCCCGGCTTCGTCGTCGGTCTCGGACTGCTCGTCGGAGTAGTCGCGGTAGCCGCGCTCGCGCTTCCAGGATTGGTATTTGTCGTCGTCGAGGACAGTGGCAACTTGGACGGAGCCGGTAAGGCGCTTGAGCGCTTGGTAGACGACCATGTCGAGGCCCTTGAGCGTGTGATGCAGGTCGTCGACCGACGACTTGGAGGTATGAGGGTAGGCGTGGGTACATGTGAATCCCAAGACGCCTCCTGTGGGAGAAGTCAGCCAGCGGAAGACGGCTTCGGAACGCATCGCGCTCCAGCCGGACCATATGCATGAACTCACCGTTTTGGAGGAATGTCGGGCATGCCAGGAGCTTTTCCAGGGCGGCAAAGAAGTGAAGAGACTCCGGTTCTAACGCACCGAGATGATCTGCCATCGAAGCCGGACCGTAAGCGGTCCAGTACAGATTGTAGGTTAACGTGACTCGGTGTCCTTCAGTCACTTCAAAGACCTCATGCTCGCAGTCGGAGAAGAAGGCCGCCCATTTGATGGCGGAAGGCTCCTTGGAGGCCCAGTCGAAGAGCACTTTTCGGCCCCGATGTCGAACTTCGAGTCCGCCGCCTGGGAATAACGTCAGCGCCTCACAATACTCCTCGCTGAGGGTTTAAAGATCGTCAAAGGACTTGCCTTGGTGCGGGTATGGAAGACAGACGACGAGTGATCCCATCTGCTCTTCTGACCGAGGTGTGTCGACATGAGATTTGAACTTTCCGGAGGGACCAGAGTAGATCTCAGGAATTGTCAGCTCAGATGGCCATGGAACTGCGTGTGGGACAATGGACCTACGTTCAATTTGTACAGCTCGGCCCTGACACCATGGGAGCCCGCATGGGGATGACTGTTATGGACAAGAGCCTGGATGACCGTATACATCACACCATGCTCATACGGACTAAAGTTCGTGCAAAACTTTGTCACATCCATCTTTGCTGCTTTTCGATACGTCTCATCAAGAACCTCCTTGTCGCCCAGACCGAACGTTGCTGGTTCGGAATCCTTCAGAAGCCAGGTGAATGCTCTCTCGGAGGCGGCATCGCCATCGACGGGCAAAGTGATCTTACGACCTTGGTCCCACTTGCCCGAGTCCCAGCGGATTACCAGCGGGCCGTGGCCGACAGTGCTCGCGGAGGCGGGGTTAGTGATGTCGATTTTGCCACCAATAGCGAAAACGTCCTTGTCTGCTCGGTCTGCGAGAGCGGAGAATACGGACGTGAGAAGGGTCGCCGCGTCAGCTTCAGCGTTGACTTCGCTTGGAGAATCCATATGAATATCCGCCCAGGAGGATGAGGGTGAGCGCTGCTGGCCGTCGTTGGAAGTGGTGAGGTGTAGGTGAAGAGTGTTGTGGTATGACGGAGAGAAGAAGCTTGGAGAAAGAGGGAGTCGGTTTTATTGCCTAGGCAGAAGCTCCTTTTCATTGGTCAAAAAGCAGGACCTTAAGCAACACATTTACCATTCAATGCTGCGAAACTGCAAACAATGAGCCACCCGATCATGAACTGCTGCGCCCCTTCCAATAACAGCCAGTTGTGAAATTTCACCACTCTTCACGGCTCCGCACCACAGGCCCCCATAATCTGGTGGCCATGATCTCAACGTCACCTGAACAGCATGCTCCCACGTGGACCCTGGCTTTTGAAGAGTCACAGGCTCTTGAAGACACGGAGATCGCGGTAAATGATCGTGCCTATCCCCATACAGCTTGCCCAACTCCCCGGTGTTCATCAGGAAACCGGAATATCTCCTCCAGACTATCTGCTAACTATCAATATTCACGTTCATTAGGACCCTGGACATGGTCAAAATCGAGGGCCTGAATACGGTATCGGAACCCATCAGCGTTGATCCACCTTCTCCTGGCGGTCGACACATGTTCACAGCTAGATATTTCTATCGAGACGTCTAATCAGGAAATATTGCAGGAACAAATTGACGGTACAGTTATAAGAGCAGGGGGTATGATATACTGCTCGCCAGAAGACCATAAACAAGGAGGAATAGGTCTATAACGTCAGAGGCGGTGAGCGACCGCCTCATTAGGGGCTGTAAAGAGCGTGCCGCGCCTCAGAGTACAGCTATATCAATCGTTTGATTCGAAGACAAATGGCAAGCTGTTACGACCATCTCATCTCACAGGGAGGGTGTGGGGCATGAGATGTCGAAATGGGGTTGCCCGGAGTCATTCTGGAAATCATCGCCGAATGTTCAGCCAGTCAATCACGTGACCTTCCTTGAGGTTCATTGGATTAAGGTCGGTCTTGGCGTTGACTTGGCTTATATCTTAGTCATCTGCCCTGGTATTACGTGACTATTCTTCCATTGTCCCACCCATTCTCCAACAGCTCGAGTCCTTGAACCACAAATTCGACCGCCTGGGTCAACTGGTCCAGGGTCAACTGGTCGGCGGTCAACTGGCTGGGTCAACTGGTTGGTAACTGGCTGGGGGGTCAACTGGTCGACGGTCAGCTGGCTGGTCGACTGGTCGGGGTCCTGGTCAGGGTCAACTGGCTGGGCAACTGGTCGGGTCAACTGGTCGGGACACCCAATGAATAATTGACCTGAGATCCTTTTCCCATTGACTTGGTCGAGACTCCTGCCATCTGTGCCACAACTCAATACCGGCCGTTCAGCTACAGAACGAGTTTCGCTTCTGCTCTCCTTGTTGGGTAGAAATTCAACGTCTTCCAGGAGTACCCTGCACATCGCACCGTATCCGGTCGTCCTTTTTGACCAACCCACCACCCTCAGCCGCGCAGAATCCGAATGACGAGTACACATACACAGACACCAGATTTCTTACAATGCAACACATTCAGTACCGTGTTCAAATACAGGGAACGAGGAGAAACACAATACCCGACCTGAGAAGAATCGCCGTCGATAATTCAGGTGAATTGTGCTATTAGAGATAACGTTATAGTACTAGCAACCATGAGCAGATTGGCAGGTGGCCAACTCATATAATAAGCCCTAGCTGTGTGGTTGACCTCTGTGTCAGGACGAAAGGAGAATGGAAAATCCCGTCCGGGCTGTTATTCCAAAGAACGCAGCCGGCGTGCGAATCAAGAGAATCAAGACTTCCTCGAGCACGTCACACACCATTACCATCTCACACACAACTGCACTCCGATGTCGTCCGGACAACGAACGGTCCAGAAGACCATGATCAAGACACGGCCAGGCCCCTGTTCATTATCGTCTTTCGAATGTTCCGCTCTTTCAACATAGATGGCACGTTGGTTCGTCACTCATAGTGATCTTAGTGAATCAATATATATGAATCTGCCCATCCCACCAACCCTGAATTCTCAGTTTGGCGAGATATCCCAACTCAGTAGATCCATATGCCTTTATGTCCTTTTGGTCAAGGCCCTCAGGGATCTTATCAATGTGACAGCCAGCGGCACTCAAAGATCCTATGGCGTAAAATGCCGGAGCCCGTTGAGTCAATTCGGTATGTATGCGGCTGATTGCCTTAACACGAATTTCATCATGCCGCCTCACTAACGATTGTTTAGGGGAATTGGGAGTTATATCAACTCGTCATTGAAGGAAGCCACCGGCACCGAAAATCTTCTCGACCTCGTCACGTCTTCATTCCCGCCCACTGTGCTGGTGCACGGTACCGACGACTCTGTTGCACCGATCTCTGACTCCCGTGTATTGACGACCAAACTTCGCGGTGTGGATGTCAAGGTTCGACTTATTGAGGTTGCGGGTGCGGACCACGGGATTCATCCGCAGGAAAAATATCAGACCGACTTGATGGGGAGTGTGGGCGCATTGGGTAGTTTTATGACTCTTTGAACCAAGCGACGTATGATGTACAGGAACATCAAAGTCATCAGTTGGCCGGGCGCTCCACATCCTCCACGTGGGTCACTCTCTCAGGAGAATGCCCGATAGGTCATTGATATACCCGCTTCTCTCAGCCGACGCCACCAAGGGGAAGCTGGGTGCATTGGAAAGGATTGGAAGATTGAGATATTCGGGATCAAGCACTGGTGGCACTAGATCATGCCTTTTGATATTCTCAGAATATTCTCACTTCAATTGCAACTCATGTTGGGAACCCAGGCAGTCTGTGAGCGCTTGCCTCCGGCACTCCTACAACACCACCGCAGGAGCATCTGACAGAACCAATCAACCATCTCATCGTGCTTGGTTCTTAACTCATACTAAGCTCTCGATGAATTCAACTCTCCGATCCCGCAACCGATTGGAGTTGGTGGAAAACTCGTAGTTATGAGCCCCTCCAAGGAGTATGTCAGCGTCCAGGCGTGGAACCTTGGTAAACAACTTCTTCGCTTCTTCGAATAAAGCACGTCCTTCCTCGACTCCCGCCCACTGCACTTCGATCTCGGCTGCCAAATACTGGAGAGGAACCTGCAGTCATGCTGATTAAAACCTGGTCGCATGGATGGACGGGAAGCTTACCTCCACCGCAGGAGCAACCTCGTTCACAAATCGATCATAGGTCGAAGGATTGAGCCATTCGACCAGCTCATTTCTCGGGGCTGATTTTCCAGTTAGTGGCCAGCTTCCCGGTAAGACCATGATATGATAGCTCACCGGCCTGGTATATTGGTGTCAATTGAGGAAGCTTTGATATATCAAAGAATTCAGGCGCTCCCAGAAATCTGCGTAGATATTCCTCTGTTGGCTGACCCAGCGGAACCCTGTCACTGTGGGGGCTGGCATTGATAGCGTCGGTGATCCCACTGAGAGGATCTTTGGTTGGGACGATGCCGAGAGCACTGACACCGAGCAAAGGGAGGGATTTGCCCTCAAGAGCGGCGATGATGATCGAAACGGCGGCGCCTAGCGAGTGACCAATAAGGATGACACCGCCCTTGCCCCCGTGGTGCTTTTTGTATACATCGTTGATGAAGTGTGAATACAGCGGGATCGAGTCAAAGATCGGGGTCTCGGTCTTTGGGATCGGATTCTCTCCGTATCCCACACGGTTGACATTCAGAACGTCGAAACCAAGTTTGCTAAAGTCGGTCGGTATTCTGAGACACATCTTAGCATCGAGTATATGGCATAAGCGGCGTGCAAGGGAGTTTACGAGTGAACATCATTCTCGAAATAGGAAGAATTCACACCACCACCGTGAATAAGAACAAGCAATGGCTTTGGCGTGCCTGAAGTTGTCGAGCCTTTGGTAAAGGTTCCAGAAGTCTTTCCCCGTGGATCTGCAAAGTCCACGCTGATGAAGTCCGTCATGGTTATGAAAGGATCCTCGATACTGCTTATCCTGATCTTCTTGTTCGTCGTGTTCTGCGGTTGAATTCGGCGAGAGTGGTCGTGTCGATTAGTGTACAATGATCACGTCTTGCAGCTCGCCAAAGGCGTCATCTCAGAAGTTCCGGCACTAATACCGCCCTGCAGGCGGATGCCATAACCGGTTCAAGCCCGTTCCTTTAATCCACTAATCGAACGCCGTCCTGCACCACCCTGACAATATGACTCTTGGGAATTGGATGCAATTAGTATGTTGCTGGTGTTATTCTTGGCACATATCATTCCAGGCCATGCTATTCCAGTCATGCCATGAGCCATTCTTAAGCCATTATTGACCCATTAATGCCCTTCTTGGTTCTATTCTATCTATTCTATGCTATTCTGGATGGCATGAGCTAGGCTAAGCTTGAGCGGTGATGGGTCAGCACAGTAGTCAGGCAAGGACAGCAGTCAGCAGTCAGGCAAGCACAGCACAGAATTATACCGCCCCAGTGGTCGCTTACCTAGGACTACCAAGCCGCCAAGGCCAACTCTTTGAACTGATGTACCTCGACCACCCGAGACGACATGCTTCTTCATCAACAAGAGGAGCAACCTCGATTGACCAAGTATTCGGGACACCATGGCTACAGGAGGACTGGCCTGGGAGGACCTCGACCTACCAGTCAGACCATTTGCCAGTAGCGACAACCATCATGACCGACAACACAACAGGCACAGCGAGAAAGTAAATTTGGGATAATTTTTTAGACGTCAGAAATCCTATCTTCATACCAATAATGGTCATTGGATTTATCACTTTGCTCTGTACTGCCAGCACCTGATCACGGCAAGGTTGCAGGAACGGCAGGACAAGATCAGTTCTTCTGTTCCCCCTCGCTGTTCAGCTGCTCCTCTGCCTTTATCTTGTCAAACTTGCGAACAACCTGCAAAGTAGCGTAATAGCTAAAGGGCAGTGCAATGAACCAGAATGCGAGATTGATACTAGCCGTGGCAATCAGAGCGGTTGGAACGGCCTGGACTCCGAATCCGACGGCCACAGCGGCCGTTTCAATCCCTCGCAGAAGAGAGCTGTATCGGATCTGTTGACCCGGCGAGTCGGATAGATTGCTGATACACCAGTAAATATAGTTCTCGACCATACCGAGGCTGACACTCTGAAACATGTACACGCCAAAACCAGGTCCAAAGGTACTTTGGTCCGACCAGTCCACCACTGGTTTCGTACGGCGGAAGTCATTCTGAATGATGACCGACCAGATCCATGTGGCGCTGTTGAGCGTGGCGATGAGAACGTAGGTGATAATGGCTCGCGTCTTCCGGTTCTTTGTCCAGGGTAAGTCGACGAGTGAGCCCCCGATCCAGGTACCGAATACCATGACCACGGCCGACATGAAGCTTCCCAGGGCGCGCGAGCGGACCGTAAAATAGGTCTCCAAATAAGTTCCTGGATAGGCCTGAATCCAGCCAAAATACCAGAAGAGTGGAACGAGGAGGAGAATCGATTTGCTCCTAGCCAGCTTCCACATTTCTTTTGCTTGGACGCGCCAGTTGACCCCTCGAGGTGCCTCGATGCGTGTACCATCATCACGCTGCACTTGCTCCGGGTTAGAGAGCAGGAGAGCAAAGAAGAATCCGAGACATTGGATGGCGATGAAGGCTTGGTACGTGGCATACCCGACCTGACCGCGCTGATCGGTTTTGTGATTAAGGGCGAGTGAAATTGCTCCACCAATAAGCAAGCCCACATCACGGAAAGTAAACCAAGTGGCCAGGTAGCGGCCTCGTTTGTGCGACTCGGGGTAGCCTGTGGCAATAGCGCCTTCGACGCTCCAGAAGAAGCCCGCACTGATTCCACAGGCCACAGCACCAACGTATACAAACCAGGTGGTACCAAAGCGATTGTTGACATAAAGTCCGGCGGCATAGAGCGGATATCCCAGTGAGCCAATTGCCAGCGTCCACCGAAATCCAATCAGGTTTGTCGCCCAGGGGCCTGCAAAACATGTCACTGTCATGAATGCATACAGCAAGGCATTGGCGGCATTGACAAGATTGGGATTCTCTGAACCGCCGACGCCCAAGCCGTTCATGGCACTCCATATGCCTGGTGCGGTGAAGGCACAGCTACCGACCACGAGGATCTGGAAGAGCGTGCTGCGGAAGAAGACTGGCCGAGTGGCATTGGGGGCATGGGAATCTACCCCGAGCTCTTCAGTCCCGATGGTGGGCTCGACCTTTTCCGTGGTAAGCTCCGTTGACATGGCCGGTGAGAGTCTCAAGCTGAGAAGATCCAAGGGAGGAAGGTGACCAAATTGACGGGTTGTAGAGGAGACTGCTTTCAAATGAAAATGCAGATCAAGTAATAAAGAGGCTTAAGAAGAGACGAGATGAGATGTCAAAGGACTGACCTCAATTGCGGCCTGCTTAAAACCAAGAGTGCATGGCGGAGATATATCTCACAATTTTGGGCAAGCACGCAAGATACCGGATTTGTGACATGATTAGACGCCGGCCGATTGATCCGTGTCTTCCTATACCCACAGTGGTGGTTGTGGAAATCGTATTCCTCTGGCTTTCTGGCCCTAGAGAAGCTCCCAGGCAGGCGCCTTTGTTTCGTTGGTGGGGGTGGGGGGCCTGTTGCTATCATGGACGCGGATTTCCTAGCGTCGCCCGTTGCACAGAGAATTTGTCTCATGCCTCGGGCGTCGGGAAGTGTTGACCTTAGCGGGGATGGCGTGCTGCGTACACGTTTGTCGATGATTAGCGTACATACAGTGTTAGGCCATAGCAGATAATCCAGGCGCAATACTCCCACTAGCCTCACATAGATAGTGTTGAACTGTGTATGGATGACTAAGAAATAACGCCAAGACAACGACAAGACTGAGCTGAAGTATGAATGAGTATCTCCAGATCGAGTGTTGCGACTGAGCAGCAGATATATATATCCCCAAGGTGGCAAGTGTCCTTGGCAATGTTATTCACACAAATGAATGATTGGTTACAGCATTCACGACCTCTTGCTTGATTCACCAGTTGAGTGTCTGCCAAAATTCCTCCAGGATGCCTGAGCTGAGGTGTTTTGGGCCAGCCAGCTGTATCCGGGTTTGGCCGATGCTAACGAGGTGTCTTGTTTGGAGGAGCCAAGAGCAATCAGTAACAGAGCACATCCCTGTCCTCCTCTCATCGACAGCAACTATCTACCTCTTTATATCGACTGCTCGACTGCCCTATGCCAGTAGGCAGCAGTAGTGCAAGACAACCCTGAAAGGTGATGGTGCCTGGTGCCCAGCCATGCGGTTGAGGGTGGCGCCTATCCCTGCATGCCAAGCCTGGCGAAGCAGCACAGGTATAGGAAGCTCTTAGGCAAGACAGAATCATCCCTTCGCTCTCCAACACATGACTGCCATCGATTCCAGCTTCTTTCGAAAACAAGGCTGCGAGTTCATTTGCAAACCTCTTCAAATTGGTCTCTCATCCCGCTCTATTGAGCGTCAAAATACACAATCATGTCGAGGTTTCCGAGAGCGATGTTCTTCCCAACTGCTGCCGGGAAAGGGAACGCAGCAGATGGTGAACACCTCAATGACGTAACTCTTTGCGATGCATGCGATGGGGTATGTATAGTGTTGCCATTGAGAGTCACATCGAATTAGGCTCCACAATAGAGAAGGCTGACTGGTCATAGATGCCCATCAAGTGGCTCTACTACACCCACTGTGTCGGGCAATTTGGCGATACTGGAACAAATATCATCTTTGTGCCTGTCTACTGCGTCAGCAAACAACTGTATCAGTATATGGCGCGTCAAAACCCAGTGCAAAGCGACGCCCCCGCGGTTGTCAGGGCTGAATTCCAGAAATGCCTTTCACAGATGCCACGTGAGTATTTCAATCGCGGCTCATCAGATCACAGGCAGCACTTTTTTTAATTCAGTCTCTCGCCCACGTGGTCAGGCAATCCATGAACTGATCTATCCTCGTTGGATCCAGGAAGCGATAATATTCGATTTTTTGTCCTACACGGCGGCAAGGATCAAGACCCCATAAAGGGAGAGCTGGTCGTCGAATCCCCGGACGAGAAGTTTCCGTATGAAGCACTGTCATATTCATGTGGCTCCCCTGGTCGATTGAGCATCATATCCATCGGTGAGGCGGGCTTGCCTGTGAGAGCGAACCTCCATGCGGCCCTGGTCCGGCTACGCCTTCCTTCCTCTCCACGTTACTTATGGATCGATGCAATATGCATCGACCAGTTCGACAACTCTGAAAAAGCTGATCAAATCCGGCGGATGACACCGACCCACACGGCGGCTTCACGAGTGTTGATTTGGCTAGGAGAACTTGATCACGACAGCGATCTAGGAATGGATTTGGTTCGAACCAGAGACTTTTTGACAACCTCTCAGGGGGAAACAGAGATGCGCGTCGCTCTTGTGGGGTCATCGTTTGGCATCCATCATCTGGGCCCGACCGAGAAGGAGTCACGCGCAATCTTCTTTCTTTTACGGCGCCAATGGTGAGGTCGAGTCTGGTGCTTGCAAGAAGTTGCTGTGGCGGCTAAAGACCCGTTAATCCTGTGGCCATAAATCGGTCCCATGGAGCGCATACGTGTCAATCACTGAGCAAACCCAGGAAGACCCGGGATTCCACTGACGGAATGGCAGGAATTCGCTCTCCAGGACATTCGTACCTCGTGCGACTACGTTATGGCCCGCAAAAGATTCCAAAGAGACTCGAGCACGATTGCTCTGGGCACCCTTCTTCGGGATTCGATCTATTTGAATTCTTCTGATCCTCATGACAAGGTGTATGCACTGCTTGGTCTTGCCCATGAACACGACAAAGAGGCTATTCAGATCGATTACGATAAGCAGCCATCCAAGGTTTTTACCGAGACCATGAGATATATTATTTCAAGTGAGCGGAAACTCGACAGTTTGTCATTTGCGCGAGCCACTCACGGTTCTCCATCCCGCCGAAGCGTATCAATTCCATCGTGGGTGTCAGATTGGAGCATTCAGTCAATTAGGTTGCGGCCCTTATGGGAGCCAGGCCTTTACGATGCGAGCAACCAGAATCCGACGATGATAACCCCTTCCAAAGATTTCAACACGCTTTGCATAGAAGGACTGCGACTGGACAGTATCGCTCACATTACTGAGCAGATCAAATTTGAGGAATCCTGGAACAAGAATCAAGGAATGAGCGTGAGAAGAGAAATTCGAAAACTTGAAGAATGGATTCTGGACGTGGTGGAGAAAAGATCCCTGGATGTCGACCGAGAGGCCGAGCCGGACGTCTGGAAGCGCATCATGGCCATGTCTCCAGATTCTGGCGAGTCGGACGTGCTCTGGAGAACTTTGATAGCGGATCGGGTTCGAACAAAAAACCATGGTTATGTGGCCCCAGCTCCGTCAATTTGCGCAACGCTGTACAAGCTGTTCATGAATGGCTTACCGAACTATGACATCCATAACCCGGAGACAGACCTCCCTCGTCTCATGCAGAAAATATCAGAAGAAGCGGAGGTGGAGGCACCGCGAATGTGGAATCCCATGTCGGTTCCAGGTGTAAAAGAAGAAGAATTACATATGTTTGCGAATCTGCTGATGAAGGATATGTCAGTCATGGATTGGCGCCGATTGTTCGTGACAAAAACTGGCTACCTCGGTTTAACACGGGCATCTGTCAAGTTGGCGACCTGGTGACAATTTTAATGGGTGCAGACATGCCCTTTGTACTTCGTGAGCAAGATAGGGACGAAGGAACATTCTGCTTAGTTGGTGAGAGCTACGTGCATGGAGTCATGTACGGTGAGAGGCTTCGTGGCAGCAAAGGCAAAGCCAAAGAGAAGGCATTGACTGAAGTTTTCAAGCTCTGTTAGTCTCCTAGCAATATGTGGATCTGCTGGCATGCAGTGGTTAAAGTTTTTGGATGAAGGGAGGACCAAATTGCATCGGAAACGAATGTCTCTGCACTATCCCATGCTCCTGTCCATTTTAGCTGGACAGGCCTCATCGGCGTCCTTTTCCACATGAGAGAATTTTCAGTCACCTGCTGTCATAGAATTGACCATTCGGTTCAAATAAGATTACAGATAACAGTATCATGCTAAGCCGAGAGAGACGTGAGGGTCGGGAGTGGTATGCTTAACCCTTATTATCTGGCCGGCTTTATACCTTTATGTCATGATAACAATCCGCGGCAGTCACGGGCCAGGAGCAGTGTGTTTGAGGAGGATGGTGGGGACCTGTACATACACTCATCGCCACGCCCCTGGGTGCGGGAGGAGGCAAGCGTAGAGTCTGTAGGCTGGACGCCAGATTGTCAGTCGAACACAGAGAAGCCTCGCCCTGCCGGATCGCTCATTGCTTGCCTGAGCTAACCGCCTGACATTATGTGTAAAGCCGTCTGTGAACGTAAGCATATATCTTGCTCCACTGGGGGTTGGCGGGCTGAAAGGCCCTAGAACTCCGAATAGACGCGCTATAAGCATCATACTGCACGCTCTGGTGCGTCTCTGTTGACTGTACGCACACTCTGGTGCTTTCCTGTTGATTGTACGCACGCTCTTTCTCAGCGCGCACGTTTCACAAAATTTCTGGCGTTCTTTGGCCAGTTCTGTGACGCCTGTTCCGGTGGTCTTGAGTAGCCGCATCTTCTCATCTCCGATATGCCCAAGCCTCCGGTGCCATAGGTCGTAACTGTCCGGATTTGGCCTTTTTGACCACATTCTGTCGTAACCGTCGTGCTCTGCGCCTCGTAGGTGCCCTGAGCAGGGTAAAGGAGAAGTTCCTTCCCTCTCGCCTGGCATTCGCCAGTGTTTCGCATCACGTGATGGGGACGGAATTTAAGCCGGGGGGGCAAATTAATATTTGCCCTAGACGAGCTGTGAAACACGACAACTACCATGATCAGACAACGCAGTTGAATTCATGTCTTCGGTTATGCTTTGACTTCTAAATGACACTTACACAACTACATATCCACCAATTCGATCATGGCCGGAATGTCGCAGTCCCAAACTGACGCGATTTTAGGGCATTTGAAAGCGTTCGGGGAGGATTCGCCAAAAGCTTGGTCCGACCTATCGAATGTGAACCGACTATGTGAACGCTGCCAATCGATCGACTGGGACACTGCAAAGACCTACCTCTTGATTGCAGATGAATACTCTTTCTATCCAAAAGTGCCCTTATTTGAACAGCCGCCTGAGATACAACAGATTCGTGAAGCTGCCCACACCGGCTGTCATCTATGTACTTATATCCTGACCTGTCTCTTGACCATGCGATATCGCACTTCAATTGGAGTTGACCCAGTTCCGGAGGGACTGCAAGAGATCAAAGCTACCACGCCGGTCCAGGTTCATGTTGAGGCGATGGCGAAAATTCCTCCAGTGTGGCTTACCGTGGGGATCGAGAATCACGGAAGCCTCGAGGGTTGGCTTGATATCAGTACGCCTATTGTTCAGTCCATTGAGAATACTTCGGATCGCGTAACATCTACTTCCTCGGCATTCGGCATCGCAAAATATTGGCTCGAAGATTGTCGACGAAATCATCTGCCGTGTCAAAGCGAGGTTCCAAAATTACCAAAGCGAATCATCGATGTAAGCGGGCCAGAACTACGTCTTATAGAAGATGCGAGCGAGCCAGCGCCGTATGCCGCGTTGAGTTACAAGATCGGTGGCGTCAGCCTGTTCACGACAACAACGACCACGCTTCAGGACCGTCAGGCGGGATTCTCTATGGACCTACTACCTCAGACGGTGCAGGATGCGATTCAGTGGACACGAGGTCTGGGTTTGTCATTGCTCTGGATTGACAGTCTTTGCATTCTTCAGGACAACCTTGCCGATTGGGAGATTGAGTTGAGCACCATGTCAGACATCTACTTCAACGCGACAGTCGTCATCGCAGCTGCCGCGTCTGATAGTGCGAGCAAGGGATGCCTACCAGTCAACAACAAGCTGCCCAAAGCGCCCTGTGAGCCGACACCAGGTTTGTTCATATTACCAGACTTCGAGCGGGACCGCTGGATTCACGCGAAAGGAGCGCTTGATTCCAGAGCTTGGACATTTCAAGAAGTCCAGCTTGGAACCCGCATTCTTCGAGTAGGCAGTGAAGAAATTTCCTGGCAATGTCGAAAATGCAAACGGAGAGAGAATATGCCCATGGACGAGAAAGAGCACAACATTCAAGCCGATGGCTTTTCCCTGGGCAGCAGAGCCCTTGATGCAAAACGACTGATGGGTCAGGATCTCTTTCGCGGCTGGTATGTGCTGGCTCGGGATTTCAATTCCAGAGATATATCCTTTCCTGCCGACAGACTACCTGCCCTCTCAGGGATGGCCAAGTTATTTCGGGACGAATTGAATGCCGAATATGTTTGTGGTCTGTGGAAACAAGATCTCCGCCATGGGCTGATGTGGCGAAGTACTCACCCTGGCATTCTGGTACCATACCGAGCTCCATCGTGGTCTTGGGTCGCGATTGAGGGAAACCAACTTGTTTGGGCGTGGGATCTGCTCAGGAGTAAACACGGCGAGTCTCCCTTTAAAATTCTGGATGTGCGTGTGGTCGTCCCGGGCCTGAACCCCTTTGGGCGGGTGAGAAGTGGAAAGCTCGTTGTGTCAGGACCAGTGACACCGCTGCCTGCATATCTGTGTGGCGACGAGACCGAGCAGGATGTCCCTGAGTTTAAATGGCCCCTGGTTATGTTTGATACCGACAACATACCTGGCATCTGCTGTTTGCTTCTGAGGATGCATGAGAGCTACTGTCTCATCCTTGAGCCCGCCGGATGTGGGACTCACAGACGAATTGGAAGCCTGGTAATCCCATCGGATTTCTACCGTCGACAGCGCGAGGTGATTGAAGTCTTGGACGGCTATTCATGGACCGAACGACTCTTGGTCATCGTCTAACTGCAGTTCCCTTGCCCATTGTGCTTCAGTCCAATACTCAAAACCACAGCACAACCTCGGGTTGTTTCCGACGGTCACTTCCCTGTGAAGGCGAGTCATCCTCGCACGTTTTGTCACCCGCTTTGAACCTCGGTTTGAGCGTTTCGATGCAGCTGAACAATTGGGAAAACTGCTCTCTGTCATGGAGGACTGACACAGCTGGCACGCGAGCGAAGCTTGGCGTGTGACACATACAACCTTCGCTAGCATTACCTGTGCAAGCTTGGAGACCTTCTTATTTGAGATATCGAAGAACGTGGGGCTGTAAGCCTGTGAGGTCAACCCGTCTCTTGGAACCTTTATTTCCACCTGGACCGAAGCATCAATGCCCCTGGAACGACCCTCGTGTTAGGTCTATGAGGTCCGGTAGGGAGCCACAGTTGTCGGGATGAACTGGTAATCTCGAGTGCCTGGGTTTGCTCCTTGGTAGATGCACTAAGCACCCGGAGTAGAAATACATCTCGAACAAACTGGCTTTGCCTTTTGCACTCTCGACATGCGTGCGATGTGCGTGGGCGGCTGGGACCGAGAGATGACATGTTGACGTGGAACCCGTTGACCAAGCTCCAAATGAAGAGACCTCTGAACGTCCTTGGCTAGTTCAAGCAAGTTAGTATGCCCCAGGCCAAGGATGAAGCAAAGATACAAGGTTACACGTGGGGAGTGGATGGATGTGTGGTGTTTAGGCCCAAGACTGTGAAGCTTGGCCCAGAGTTACGAACCATTATGTATAAAGGTCGATAGATACATTCCTTTACAATATAACTAGTTCCGCAATCACAGATGATTGGGTCAGTGGGAACTTCTAGGAGGGCTAATTAATTAAATGGGGGTGCTAAGCGGAGGTGCGAGTGGCGGCACAATGCGGGTCCGTTCTATCATTTGGTCTGCCACTGATAACAAATTCTGTTAGATAAGCATGCTCGCTTTCCTCGCTGTACTGTTGGGTCCTGGCTGGTGAACTGGTCGGGGTCCTGGTCGGGGTCAACTGGCTGGGGTCAACTGGTCGGTCCTGGTCGGGGTCAACAGGCTGGGGTCAGCTGGTCGGTCG